>Ga0136656_1000088_pt1 | contig 26209 bp, 25 predicted proteins | sample CPBDNA_9_FD_94862 | JGI IMG/M metagenome (GOLD analysis project Ga0136656, IMG submission 94862) | Freshwater to marine salinity gradient microbial communities from Chesapeake Bay, USA - CPBay_Sum_15_0.8_DNA (version 2) | ecosystem: Environmental > Aquatic > Marine > Coastal | place: USA...
AAATCAAGATCTAATTTATTTAGTTCATTTGGACAGGATATTGGTATTGATCTTGGTACAGCTAATACTTTAGTCTATGTTAAGAATAGAGGAATTGTTATTAATGAACCATCAGTAGTAGCAATTAATAAAAAAAGTGGACAAATCCTAGCCATAGGGCAGGAAGCTAAAACTATGGTTGGTAGGACTCCTGCTCATATTGTAGCTACCCGTCCTTTAGTAAATGGAGTTGTATCAGACTTTGAGGTAACTGAACAAATGCTAAAATATTTTATAAATAAAGTAACTCAAAGAGGATTTTTTCATCATTGGAAAACCAGAGTAGTAGTTGGGATCCCGTCTGGAGTGACAGAAGTAGAAAAAAGAGCAGTATATGATGCTACTCGTAATGCTGGAGTCAGAGAAGTTTATCTGATTGAGGAGCCGATTGCTGCAGCCATTGGTGCTAGACTGCCTATTCAAGAAGCTACAGGTAGTATTATTGTAGATATAGGTGGAGGAACTACTGAGATTGCAGTAATGTCTCTGGGTGGAGTTGTAATTTCCAAAAGCCTTAGGATAGCTGGTGATAAGTTAAATACTGATATTATAAGGTATGTTCGTACACATTATAAATTAGCTATCGGGGAGAGAACAGCTGAAGATATTAAGATTAATATTGGTTCGGCATATATCTTAAGTGAGGTGATACAAATGGGAGTTAAAGGTAGAGATATTATTTCTGGGCTTCCAAAAGAAGTGGTAGTGAATGATACCGATATTAGAAAGGCTATGTCTAATTCTGTTATGCAAATTGCTAGTGCGGTTAAGACTTCTATTGAAGAGACTCCTCCAGAATTAATTGGAGATATTATGGAGAGGGGGATAATTCTTGCAGGAGGGGGAGCTTTATTACATGGATTAGATATTTTGATTACTAATACCACTAGAGTCCCTACTTTGATAGCTGCAGACCCTTTGACCGTAGTAGCACGAGGTACTGGTATGGTATTAGAAGATTTAGATTCCCTCAAAGAATTATTAATCCCATTAGATATAGGTAAAAAACCCAATATATATATATGATCAAACAAAACAAATCTCTTAGTGTGGCCATTATAATATTAATTTTTATACTAGGGTTAGTTTTATCTGGTGTTATGTTAAAGATGATAAATAAATTTCAGGTATTTAATTTAGGAGGTATATTAGAGGATGATAATAAGGTATTACAAGAACAGCAACAATCTAGAGTTATTGCTTTAGAAGCTGAAGTAGCTAGTCTTTTATACTTAAAATCAGAAAATGAGGTACTGAAAAGTGCAGTTGAAACTAAAAATGAAAATGGTATTATTCCTATTCAAGCTAAAATAATTACTTTTGATAATAACTTTACTCGTAGCTCAGCCTTAGTAGCAGCTGGTTCTAATGAAGGAGTGAGATTAAATCAACCAGTAATCTATCTAGGACATTTAGTAGGTGTAGTTAAAGAAGTATCTGAATCTTCTAGTAAAATACAATTTTTGAATGATGCTGATATTAAATTAGCAGTATCAATACAAAATGCAGACTCTTCTCAGGGTATTCTTAAGTCTAGTTTTGGGACTTCTATTGAGGTTGATGCTATCTCTAAATTAGAATCAGTGAATCAGGGTAATAATATTATTACTACGGCTACAGAGACTATTCCCGCTGGATTAAAGATTGGTAAAGTCAAGTCAGTATCAGAAGGGGACTTATTCCATAAAATTATAATTGATTATCCTATAAACTTTTATATATTAACAGAAGTGTTTATCTTAAAGACTTAAATTATGTTATTAGGATTAATACTAATACTAAGCCTATTTTTACATATTATAATCCCTAGTATATTTATTCCATTATTCTTTTTGGGAATCTTAAGTATTTATATTTTAGCTCGTCAGTATTGGACATCATTTATATGGATGATTATAATTATTTTGATATTACAATTGTCTAGTTTGACTCCATGGTGGCAAGTTAGTCTATCTTATATTATATGGAGTTTAGGAGTGTATATTAGTAGTATTTATCTTGATAAGGGATGGCCAGTACAGAGTATTATGGCCACGATCTCTTTACTGATTTCTAATTTAATATTGAATGGTTTTAATATTGACTATACGAATATTGGTATATATACCATAATCAATGGCATCAGTATAGCTATTATACTTTATATAGCTGAAAAATTTAAAATATATGAACAATTTGTTTGATAATGATATTACCCCAGAAGATTTATTTTTAGATAGAGATGGGAATTCATCGCTTTACATTGATAATGGAGATAATTATAAGTATCTGATATCATTAGCTTTTATAGCTGTATTAGTCATAGGAGTATTTTGGTTTCGAGTATTTCAGCTACAATTTGGCAACACTAAAGAGCAAGATTTTATTCAATCTAGAATTATAAGTCAAAATTATATTAAACCATTAAGAGGTAATATTTATGACAGAAATGGTGTCATAATAGCTTATAATGAGGTTGTATTCTCTTTGGTATTAAAGCCACAATTATTACCAAAAGATGAAGATGTCAAAAATAAAATAATACAAGATATAAAAAGTTTTTTTAATTTGGATGAATCAATACTAGATGAATCATTTAATAGCCAAGAGTCAGAAATAGTTTTAGTGGACAGCATATCTCAAGAACAAGCTATAACTTTTGAGATTAGTCAGGATAAATACCCTGGTTTTGAACTAATCAGATCTAGTATTAGGCAGTATCCTGATTCACAATACTTCTCACATTTGATAGGATATACAGGTAAATTATCTGAGACAGATATTATTAATAATCCAAGGTACCTCAGAGATGACATTATAGGTAAAAAGGGGATTGAAAAGGTGTATGAAACAAAATTAAAAGGAGATTATGGGGTTATCAATCCTCGTAATACTGAAATCCCTATCAAATCAGTTCAAAACGGGGAGTCTATACAATTGACTATCGATGCAGAGTTACAAAAAGTTCTCCAAGATAGTATACAAGAGGTTTTAGTCGCCAAAAATTTAACTAAAGCTGCTGGTATTGTTATGAATCCTCAAAATGGTGAGGTTTTGGCTATGGTTAGTTTACCGAGCTTTGATAATAATTTATTTACCAAAGGTATTAGTCAACAGGATTATGACAAGTTAACAGAAGATATAGATAACCCTCTAATGAATCGATGCATCGGAGGGGGATATGCCCCCGCCTCAACCGTCAAGCCATTGATCGCTACAGGGTTATTACAAGAGGGGATTATCACTCCCGAGACTACTATTAATGATCCAATAGGTAAGTTAGTAGTAGAAAATCCTTACAATCCAGATCAACCTTTTGTATATCCAGATTGGAAAATTCATGGTATTTCGAATACATACAAATCGATTTCAGACTCTGTGAATGTATTTTATTATACTTTTGTGGGGGGGACTTCAAAACAAAAAGGCTTGGGTATTGATAAACTAGCACAGTATTATAGATATTATGGTTTTGGGGCTCCAACACAAATTGATTTGACAGGAGAAGCTCAAGGAAATATCGCAGATCCAAATTGGAAACAACAAACCCAAAAACAATCATGGCTCTTAGGAGATACATATAATGCCTCTATCGGACAAGGTGGAATGGTGTCTACTCCGTTACAAATTATTAATAGTATCAATGCCATTGCTAACAAAGGTAAATTATATAAACCTTATTTATATCAAGGAATTAGAAAAGAGAATAATTTAGAATTAGATACAAAGGAAGATAATCTTTTACAAGAAATTCCAGTATCACAAGAAAATTATGATATAGTGCAAGAAGGTATGCGACAAACTATCACCGATGGAACAGGATATCCATTAAAAGATTTACCATTTACCACCGCTGGTAAAACTGGAACCGCTCAAACTGGTAGCATTAAAAATAATTCTTGGTTTGTGTCTTATGGTCCGGTAGAAAAGCCGCAAATATCTATTATCATATTGGTAGAAGAGGGAGATGAGAGTTTCCAAACTACCATCCCTATTACCAAAAAAGTATATGAGTGGTATTATCAGAATAGAGGGTTTAAAGAATAAGATATGAATATAGCTATAGATATTAGGTCAATAGGTAAAAAACGGACTGGAGATGAAGTATATACTACAGAGTTAATCAAAGGTTTAGTACAATTAGAGATAGGACATAGTTTTTATTTATTCACAGATACTGAAGACTGGTATCAATTACCAATTTTAAAAGATTTACCCCAGAATTGGCGAGTTATACCTTTATTGCCAAAGTCAAAATTGTTATGGACAGAATACCTATTACCAAAAGCTTGTCATACATATCATATAGATTTATTGCATATTCAATATATCGCTCCATTATTTGGTTTACCTCAATATACTAAAATGCTCAATACCATTCATGATATATCTTGGAAATTTGTCCCACAGCATATTAAGTTTGTAGATAAAGTTTTATTAAACACCTTAATCCCGCAGTCAATCAAAAAATCAGATGCAATCATAACAGTCTCCAAACATTCAAAATATGCGATTCAAAATATATTTGGGACTGATCTTAATAAAATCTATAGTATTTATAATGGAGGTTATATAAATAATATTCCAACAGTAATCAGTAGCTCTCAAAAAGTTAGAATGGCATTAAAAGAAGAATATATACTATATCTTGGAAGCCTACAACCTCGCAAAAACATACCGACAGCCATTAAAGCATTTGCTAAATATATAGAATCTAATCCTGGCAGTAAGCTCAAATTTATAATAGCTGGTGGTAAAGGTTATAATTATGATACTCTCATTGATGAGACAATCTCTACATATAATTTGCAAGATAAAGTTATATTTGTAGGATTCATTACCGACGAAGAGAAAATATTATTATTAAAACAAGCCAAATCCTTTATTTATCTTAGTCTCTATGAAGGTTTTGGAATCCCATTAATTGAAGCTATGAGTATCAATACCCCAGTAATTAGCTCCAACTTATCTTGTCTGCCAGAAGTAGTTGACAATGCTGCTATTTTGGTTGATCCTTATGATATAGAAGCTATTACCACCGCTATCACTACTCTAGTTCATAATCCACTAATAGCTAAGGAATATAGAGAAAAAGGTATAGAGCGAGCTAAAGTATTCACTTGGTCCAATATGGTCAAACAAACATATGATATATATATAAAATTACTTTTAGAGCAGTAGAAGGGGGGAATATCTTGTATATAGGGGGCTATATCTAGTATATATCTTGTCCATTTGTTGTCTCATTCTACAAAATCTTATGGAGTCTTCTATGGAGTCAGATAAAGTCTCAATTCTGAATAATGAATTATAGTTTTTACATCACTAAAGTTTTTATTCTCCATATTAAACCTATTCTCAAAAGTAAAACTTTATGATATTATATATAATATAGTAATAGTTAATGAATATTAATATGGGAATGTTCGATGGATTTAATCAAGCAAAAGAAATGTTTTCTCAGTTCTCTGAGATGCAAAAGCTACAAAAAAAGCTAGCTAAAAAAAGAATTACTAAAGAATATAAAGGAGTTTCTATTACTATGGACGGAACTCAAGCTATTAAAGAACTCAAGATTAGTGATGATTTAATGCAGGATAAATCTAAATTAGAAAAAACCATTATTGAGACAATTGAAGTTGCCAAAAAAGACTTGCAAAAAGAAGTAGCTGCTGAAATGGGAATGTAATTGGACCAACTATAAAACTATGCTGAACTGGCTGAAAGGATTAACTAAGAATGTATTGAATTTAATATGGCTCCCATTTGGGAGAATGTTCAAATTTATCTGGTACTGTATTAAAGGTAAGACTAAAAAAGGAAATATCATAAGACAATCTATAGGTATTATTATTTTATCTATAGTTTCTTTACTTTACATTTATCCAAAACCTGCTAATTTGGCTATAGATTATGGGAATACTAAAATTGACCAATTATCTAAATGGGAGCAATTACCCTTTAAATTAAGAGGCTTTGACCAATGGCTAGACCAAAGAGAAATCCCAAAATTACCAGATAATACATTTATCCTTGGATTAGACTTACAGGGGGGTGTTCGGGTTGTGTATGATGTTGACCTTAGTGCTGTGAGTGATTCAGATAGAAGTCAGGCTTTAGATAGTTTGCAAAAGGTAGTGACAAAAAGAGTAGATAGCTTTGGAGTGAGTGAGCCAAGAATTTATCTAGAAGAGGGGGATACAGTGAGATTAGTAGTAGAGCTAGCTGGTATTGAAAATCCCGAAGAAGCAGTGAAGCAAATTGGCCAGACCCCAAACTTAACATTCTATCAAGCAAGACCAGCTGAGGAAACTCAAAAATTATTAGAACAATTTCAAGAGGGTAACTTTGAGAATTTTGAGAATCCATACTTTAGAGAACCTGCTATCTTGACTGGTAAAAATGTCAAAACTGCTGAGGTTATTTTTGACCCTAAAACTCAACAACCACAAGTAGGGGTTAGCTTTGATGATGAAGGTAAGCAGAAATTTGCTGAATTTACTAAAAATAATATCGGTGAAATATTATATATAGTATTAGATGGTAATGCAATCAGTGCACCTAGAATTAACCAAGAAATTCCAAATGGGCAAGCTACTATATCTGGAGACTTTACGTCTGCTTCAGCTAAAGAATTAGTAGATGGGCTTAATGCTGGAGCCTTACCAGTACCAATTACAATTATATCCCAACAAACTGTAGAAGCTAGTTTAGGGATTGAATCTCTATACCAAAGCATCAGAGCTGGAGCAGTAGGATTATTATTGGTGGCTATATTTATGATCATTTTTTATAGAGCTTTGGGAGTAGTAGCTGTATTGGCATTATCTATATACTCAATTTTAGTCTTAGCCATATTTAATTTATTTGGATTTACTCTGACTATTGCAGGGATTACTGGCTTTATAGTCAGCATCGGATTAGCAGTTGATGGTAATGTTTTAATCTTTGAGAGAATGAAAGAAGAATTAAAGAGCGGTAGGGACTTTGAGTCCAGTGCTAAAGAAGGATTTAATCGAGCTTGGGAATCTATTAGAGACTCTCAGGTCACTACTTTAATATCAGCTCTTATTCTATTTTATCTAGCTTCCGGAGTAGTGAGGGGATTTGGATTAACTTTAGTAATTGGAGTGGTAGTTAGTTTATTCACTGCTATTACTGTGAGTAGAATATTTATAACTTTATTAGGTTATCAGAAGTGGTTATTAGATACTAAGTTTGGTCGATTTATAACATTACAGAAATAATTATGTGGATTATTAAATATACTAAAATATGGTTAATACTAGGACTGGTCTTAATGATATCCTCAATTGCTAGTATATGGGTATTTGGTTTGCAATTGGGACCAGATTTTATAGGAGGTCGAACATTAGATTGGGAAATTATTAGCAAGCCCGATTTATCTAGTGAGGATCTAAAAAAAGTATTGATAGATAATGGACAAACTCCAAGAGCAATTACCAAACAAGATAATACCTTTAAAATAGAACTAGAGCCGATTAATGAGGAAGATTATACCAAGTTAAAAGAAACTATTGCACTTAAGTATGACACTGAAGATATCTCTAAGGCTGATATTATAAAAGAGAGATCTAATGTACTAATTAGTTCTACCGTAGGAGAAGAGTTAAAAAATAGAGCTATAATAGCTATTATAGTAGTATTAGTGACTATTATATTATTTATGACATATGTATTTAGAGGTGTGTCTTATCCTGTCCCGTCAAGATTTTATGGATTTACTGCCATTATAGCTTTAGTTCATGATATCCTTATAACAACTGCTATATTTGCCTATTTATCATCTAGAGGAATCTTACAGATAGATATTTTATTTATAATAGCATTATTATCTATTTTAGGATCATCCGTTAATGATACTATTGTGGTCTTTGATAGAGTTAGAGAAAATGTTAGGCGTTATGGGGGAGATAAATTTGAAGAAATTGTAGGTAAAAGTATTGATCAGAGTTTAGCTCGTTCGATTAATACCTCATTGACATTATTAGTTGTATTAGGAGGTATATTCTTATATGGTGGAGCTTCAGTACAATATTTCGCATTAGCATTATTCTTAGGAATTTTCTTTGGTACTTATTCTTCTATCTTTATCGCTGCTCCATTATTAATAGTATTTTACAAAATTTGGTACAAAAAATCTTAATTATTTACATTGAATATGCCTGATAATAATCTAGAGTTAATACATAATACCTTAAAAGAAGCTAACTTTATCTTGATTCCAATTCCTGAAGTACAAGGAGCAGAAATATTGGGAACTGCTTTGTCTATGGCTTCATTCTTAAAATCCGAGGGTAAGAATGTAACTATTTTGTCATCTTATATTAATTTACAAAATGCATTACAATTATTAGATTTATCATCTATCAGCTCAGTGATTCAATCCAATGTTGAAAATGTCATCAATATAGATATATCACAATATCCAATTGAATCTATCAAATATGACACTACCGATTCACAACTTAGAATTTATTTACATTCTCCATCAGATAAATTTAACTCAGATTTAGTTTCTATACAGCCAGGTAAATATCCCTATGATTTAATCTTAACTTTGGATACTAAGAACTGGACTCAATTAGGCAATACTTTTTTGCAATATCCACATATATTCCTAGAGACTCCATCTTTGGTAATTTCAGCAATAGATATCCCTCATCCATATTCGGAGAGAACAGTAATAAAAAACCAATATATATCCAGTGCAGAAATTATTTTTGAATACCTCAAAGTATATTCAAGGCATAGTCTGACTGATAAAAATATTGTCAATGGATTGTTATTATCTTTAATTTTATCTAATAATACAAATTTATCTTTAGACAAAACAATTATTAAATTAAGAGAATTACCAAATGATTATGATATTATAACTCAATCTCTAGAATCTATAATTTTAGATAAACATAGATTATTAATAGGTAGAATACTAGCTCATCTTGAATTTATACAATTTGAGAAAGACGGACAGACAAAAAGATATGCCTATTCTAAGTTATTTACTCATGATTTCACTAAAACCAATACAACAGAACAAGACATAGTCATTATATATAGAGAAATATTAAAATACTTACCAAAAGATATAGTCGGATTACATATATTAGTAGATAATGCTAAAAGTAGTAAAAAAGGGTATATAAATATGCCCAGTCTTGATATGAGTAATTTACAATCAAATCTAGAAGGGGCATATCAAGAGGGAGTATTAGTATATAATTATGCCACAGACCAAGACATACATACAGCAGGTAAAGAATTAAATCAGAAAATTATAACTATTCTGAAGTAATTATTCATTGATAAGCAATAATTCATAACTCACAATAACCACTCATCCCTAATTTGACAAAAACACGAGAGGTAGAATACAAAAATAAAACATGCTATAATAAAAGTATAATATTAAGCAAAATTTCATCTCAATATGTCAATACAGCTAGATCAACAACAAGTTCAAGAGTGGCTTACAAGGGGGGTGACTAATTATCTGGAGTCAGATCATTTGGAGAAAACTTTGATGTCGGGCAGGCAATTGAGAGTCAAGTTTGGGATTGATCCGACTAGTGATAAAATACATCTTGGCAGAGCGGTACCCTTTTGGAAGTTACGGCAAATGCAAGATTGGGGGCATCAGATTGTTTTGATAATAGGGGATTTTACAGCAAGAATTGGAGATGCTTCAGATAAAGACTCTGAGAGACCAATGTTAAGTCAAGAGCAAGTTCAGCATAACTTGACTAATTATATTGAGCAAATAGCTAAAATTTTAGATATAGAAAAGGTAGAAATTAGATATAATTCTGAATGGTTGAGTACTTTATCCTTTGATATCTTAGCTGAAATTGCCAATATTTTTTCTGTTAATGAGATGCTCGATAGAGATAATTTTAGCCAAAGGCATAAGAATCATACTAGGATTAGTCTTAGAGAATTCTTATATCCTTTAATACAAGGTTATGACTCAGTAATTGTAAAGTCAGATTTAGAATTAGGTGGAAATGACCAATACTTTAATCTTATTGCTGGTAGAAAGGTTCAAAAGTACTATAATCAAGAACCTCAAGATATTGTTACCCTTGAATTATTATTAGGAATTGACGGAAGAAAGATGAGTTCCTCTTGGGGTAATGGAATATATATTACAGATGTTCCCAATGAAATGTTTACTAAAGTTATGTCTATTAAAGATGAATTTATTCTAGATTATTTTAGATTGGCAACAGATATATCGATGGATCAAATTAAACAATACCAACATAGATTAGACACTGGGGACAGCCCTAGAGATATTAAAATTGATTTAGCTATATCCATAGTGAATAGATATTATGGAATAGAAGAGGCTAATAGGGCTAGAGATTACTTTGAGCAATTATTCACTAAGCATGAAATTCCTACTGATATATCTACAATTCAAGCCAAGTCAATAGACGATGTTAGGCTATTTGCAGTTGTAGCACAAGTCTTTACTCTATCTAATTCTGAGGCCAAAAGAGCAATTCAAGATGGGGGAGTAAAAGTAAATCAGCAAATCCAAATTGATCCATTTTATGAATTAGATTTTATACAAAATCAAGAATATATATTGCAAAAAGGTAAGAAAAATATCATTAAAATTATTTATTAGTAATTTTATAGTACATTCTAATACTGTAAAGATTTATTTGACATTACCTATAAAGCAAGATATAATATTATTATATGATATATTTTAATTTAGATTAGATCTACTTTTTTGAATAAAAAGTAGATCTATTTTATTTCATATGATATTATTATAATAACATTAAGAATATTAATATGTTGAATGCTAAACAATTTACATTTGCTATTACTCAAATTGCAGAGGAAAAAAATATCCCAGAAGATAAAATTATAGAAGTTATTGAGACTGCTATTGCGGCAGCTTATAAAAAAGACTATGGTGAAAAAAGTCAAATTATTAAAGCTAAATTTAATAAAGATTCAGGAATATTCTCAATTTTTAGACATAAAGTCGTCGTTAATGTCGATGAAGATGCCTATATTATCTTGAGTGATGAACAAAATGCTGAAGATTTAGGTCCATCTCAAGAAGAGGGGCTAGATGGAGTAAGAAAAATTAGATTTAATCCAGATAGGCATATCTCTTTAACGGATGCTCAATCAATTCAGCCAGATATAAAAGAAGGAGAAGAAATTGTAGAAGAATTAGAACCAAAAGAAGATTTTGGTAGAATTGCAGCTCAAACGGCTAAGCAAGTATTGATGCAAAAAATTCGTGAAATTGAGAGGACGACTGCTTTTGAAGAATATAAAGATAGAGTAGGAGAAGTGATTACAGGTACAATCCAGAGAATGGATAGAGGGATTATATTTGTAGATCTTGGCAAAGGAGTTGGATTGTTATTCCCATCTGAGCAAGTTTATGCTGATAATTATAGGATAGGGAATAGACATAAGTTTTTAATTCAAAGTGTAGAGACAACTGATAGAGAGCCTAACATTGTTTTATCTAGAAGAAATACTGACTTTGTAAAAACATTATTTACTTTAGAGGTACCAGAGATATTTGCAGATTCAGTTGAGATAGTTTCCATTGCAAGAGATGCTGGTGTAAGAACTAAGTTAGCAGTCAAATCTAATGGGGTAGGTATTGATCCTGTGGGAGCTTGTGTAGGGCAGAGAGGTACTAGAGTTCAGTCTATTATTAATGAATTAGGTGGTGAGAAAATTGATATTATAGAATACTCTAATAATCTAGAAGATTATATTAAAGCAGCGATTGCACCAGCTACAGTAGAAAGTATTACCATTAATGAAGCTAATAGGCAGGCTGTTGTGATTGTTCCCCAAGATCAGTTATCTTTGGCTATTGGCGGTTCTGGTCAGAATGTTAGATTAGCATCTAGGTTAACTGGTTATGATATTAACTTAAACCCAGAGTCTAAAAATGAAGCTACTAATATTGTTCCTAATACCGATAATATTGAGGTTCAACCAACTCCAGTAAATAATTTGGAAGAATTAGTATCTGAAGATAACAATGTAGATGATACCAAGTCAGAGGTATAATTATTATTAAATTAAATAAATATATGAATTTGTATACTGATGTTCCTAGATTAGAGTCTTTACCAGAAGAATTTAATGTAGTGATTGATATCCCTATGAACTCTACTTCTAAGTTTGAATATGATGAAAAAGGTGGATATTTTAAATTAGATCGGACTTTATATTCCCCTTTAATATATCCATTTGAATATGGTTTTGTGCCACAAACTCATGGCGAAGATGGAGATGCTTTAGATGTAATTTTATTAGCTACTAGACCCACTTTCTCAGGATGTGTAGTCAAATCACGAGTAATCGGAGTCTTGAAAATGAGTGACGAAGCAGGGATAGATCACAAATTAATTTGTGCACCTGTAGCTAAGTTAGATCCTAGATTAGCCCATCTAAAAGATTTAGAAGATATTGAGATCCATCTTGTAAAAGAAATAGAATTATTTATGGCTGATTACAAAAAACTAGAACCAGGTAAATATGAATTTGTCAAAATAGAAGGTTTTGGTGATAGAGCAGAAGCAGCACAAATTTTGATGCAAGGAGCGAAATCTTATGATAATAAATAGGTATCATGAAAAAGCTATTTTTATGGTTGAATAGCATATTACTATTAATTGCAAGTGCAGGGACTTACTATATAATATTTTATACTAATCCTACTGAAATGCCAGTTGCTATTGTATGGTCTTTGATAGTATGTTTTGTCATTATAGTTTGGTCAATTGCCACTTATTTAGGATATTATATGCGATTGCTATTATATCATAATCTCTTTAAAAATAAAGATACTAGCTATATCTTGGTTAGGTCTGAGAGGCAAGGATTATTACTTGGTATTTTATTTGGGATGCAATTAGCATTACAAGTATTCTTGCTTTTTAATATACTTAGTGCTACAATATTGGTAATAGCGATATTCTTACTAGAATTTTTCTTCATCGCTCAAGAGAATAAATAATAAATTGTCAAATATGATATCAATCGAGGAAGTCATAAAAGAATATAAATCAGATATAAAGAATTCTCTAGATATAGATAAATTAGAAAATAAATACCTGTCTCGTAAAGGGTATATCTCAGAGTTATTCAAAAATCTTAAAGATATTCCTGCAGGAAAGAAATCAGTCTATGGGCAACAGCTTAATGATTTCAAGCATGAAATCGAAGATTATATAAAGCAAAATATCACTCAAGAATCGCAATCTAAACTAGAAATTTATCCAGTACATCCTTTAGATATACAATCTAATATAGGTGGATTATCTCCAATTTCAAGATTAATATTTAAAATTCAAGATATCTTTGAACAATTAGGATTTTCAGTAGCTGTAGGCCCAGAATTAGAATCAGAAAAATATAACTTTGATTTATTAAATATACCAGAATCTCATCCAGCAAGAGATGTTTGGGATACTATTTGGGTTCAGAATCCAGCAGGGGTAAAATCATTACTTCGTACACATACCTCACCAGTACAAATCCATTATATGGAAAATAATAAGCCCCCAATTAGAATTATTGCCCCTGGTAAAGTCTATCGGTATGAAGCTACTGACTCTACTCATGAGACAGTATTTCATCAGGTGGAAGGATTGTTCTTAGATGATAAGGCAAGTATCGCTACCTTCAAAGGGGTGATTAATTATTTTTTCAAAGAATTATTTCAACAAGATATCAAAATGAGACTCAGACCCAGTTACTTCCCCTTTACTGAACCTAGTTTTGAGATAGATATTTGGCTACAAGACAAATGGCTTGAAATTGCTGGAGCAGGTATGGTCAGTCGTAAAGTTTTAGAAAATGGAGGGATTACAGATCATAATATACAAGGTTTTGCCTTTGGCTTGGGAATTGAAAGATTAGCAATGATATTATATGGTATTGATGATATTAGGTTAATTCATTCAGCCGATATTAGATTTATATCTCAATTAGGTAAAATACAATTATGAAAATTCCATACTCAATCATAAAAAACTTTGTTCCTCAATTAACCCAATCTCCAGAAGAACTAGCCGACTTAATAACACTCAAAAGTTATGAAGTTGAATCAATATATAATCCAGGTGAATCCTTGCAAAATATAGTTGTAGGACATATTCAAAAAGTCACTCCACATCCTAATGCAGATAAACTTAATATCACTGAAGTTCTAGTAGATAATAATGAGGTCTTGGTTATTGTATGTGGAGCTCAAAATATAGAATTGGGGCAAAAGGTAGCAGTAGCGAAAATAGGAGCTACCTTACCAAGTGGATTACATATTCAAGCTGTCAACTTAAGAGGGCAGGAGTCCTTTGGTATGATTTGTTCATCTCAAGAATTAGGTCTGCAAGAAAAATCAGATGGAATTTTAGTTTTTCCCAATATTGCAGAAGTGGGTATGCCAGTAGCTGAAATATTAGGACTAAACGAGGTAATTATTGATATAGATAATAAGGGTCTAGGTACCAGGGCTAGTGACTCATCATCCTTTTATGGAGTAGCAAGGGAAGTAGCTTTAATTACTAATAATTCTTTACAGCAATTAGAGTTATCCCCAATTCCAATTAAGCAACAATTAAAAAAACATATTAAGGTGGAAACTAATTTATGTAAATATTACTCAATATTAGAACTATCAGGGCTTAGTAAATATAAATTTGATTCTAATATTTTAAGTAAAGGTACTTATAGAGTGGATTTATATGTACAGACTGATATATTTAAGTTAGACTCCAGTATACATCATACCTTATCAATTCTAAATCAAAAAACGCATCATCCAGCAGTAGATCTAGGTAATTATATTTTGTTTGAAACAGGACATCCAGTACATGTTTTTGATGCTGAGAAGGTGAAAGGAGATCACATTATAGTAAGAGAATCTAAAAAAGGAGAAATTTTTACAACCCTAGATGAAGTAGAGATCTTGCTCGAAGAAGGAGATATTGTTATTTGTGATTCAGAAGAGATTATAGCTTTAGCAGGGATAATGGGAGGTATATCTACAGCGGTAGGAGATGGGACAACCCGTGTTTTGATTGAGAGTGCCAACTTTGATTACAGTAGAATCCGTCAAACAGCTAGAAGACTAAAACTTTTAACAGAATCAGCTAAGAGATTTGAGAGACAAATCCCAGTAGAGCTTGCTGATATTGCAATTCAGAGGATTATAAACTTAGTAGAGAAGTCAGGTTTACAAACACTTGGTTATATTAATCATGGTAATAATAAAACTGAACATAAAAATATACATTTAGATTATAATTATGTAAGAAAGTATATAGGAACAGATATTAACGATAATGACATTAATCATATTTTAAAGTCATTGCATATAGAAGCTCATAAGTCATTTGGTGCTCAGAAATATAATTTAACAGCTCCATATTGGCGATTAGATTTAAATACTCAAGAAGAGTATATTGAGGAAATAGCTCGACTTTATGGATATGATAATATTCCTGCTAAATTAGACATCTCTAAATTAAAAGTTAACTCTGATATTATATTCAACTTTAAGCGTAAAATATCTCAGGAATTTGCTAATATTGAATACAATGAAATAATTACCTATCCGTACATTAAAGACGGTGTCTTAAGATTATTAAATCCAATTGATGATTCAAAACCCTATCTTAGACAAGATTTAATTACTGCTATGGCAAATGCTATAGCTAATAACTCTAAACATACAGAAACATTACGATTATTTGAGATTAGTAATGTCTTTACTGCAGAACAACACTTACACCTAAGTTTAAGTTACTATAATAAAGGTACAGATATAGCTAAAAATGTTAATCAAGCTTATACTGATTTCATTAGGGTTATTGCCCACCTTGGATTTGATTATACTAAATTTACAACTCAAACTGTAGACAATAATAGTATTATTAATTATGATAAACAAGCTGTCGGTTGGGTTGATATGTCTGGAGTAATAGAAGTAGACCTATCAGTTTTGGTCAATATATTGTCTCCAATGTCAGAAAGATATAATGCTATCCCAAAATACCCAGCTGTAAAAAGAGATATTACACTCATCGTTCCTAATACTAATTCTGCTCAAGAGGTTTATGATAAAATAAAGGCTATAGTGTCTCCAAGATGTTATTATATAGGCTTTAAAGATAAGTTTGAAAATGGCGATCTTACTAACTATAGCTTTAATCTTAAATTTAGAGATAAGGATAAATCTCTCACAGATGATGAGGTTAGTGTAGAGATGGATGCAATTCATAAGCATTTTAAATAATATCCAGTAATATAATATTGACAATAAGCTTTAAATACTATATAATGAGTATTAATGTTAGATAATTAATTTGTATGTTTGCAATTATTCGTACTGGTGGAAAACAATATTCAGTTGAAAAAGGAAGTGTCTTAAAGATTGAAAAATTAGATAAAGAAGAGGGATCAGAGATTATATTTGATGATGTTTTATTATTAGACAATGAATCAGGTCTTTCTGTAGGAACTCCTACAGTTGCAAAAGCTAAAGTTACAGCTAAAGTGTTATCTCAAGGTAGAGGTAAAAAGCAAATTATTTTCAAGTATAAGAACAAAACTAGATACAGTGTAAAAAATGGACATAGACAGCCTTATACTGAAGTAGAAATTACCAATATTACTATATAATATATATTTTTTACATCTAATTATGGATGTATACACACAAATACAAAATGTCTTAGAGGAAATTAGTCCCATATTAGAAGCTGATGGGGGTGGGGTTGAGATATTAGAATTTCAAGATGGTAATCTAACTCTTAATTTATTAGGAGCTTGCTCAGGTTGTCCTATGTCATCTATTACTTTTGGGGTAGTTCTAGAGAATAAACTTCGTGAAGTATGTGGTGACAAAATTAAAAATATATATTATAATAAAGATAGTCCAGAGAATAATTATCATTTAAGTAAATAAATATGGCAATTCAAACTTTAGCAATAGATAGAGACCAATGTATAGGAGCTGCTAGTTGTGTAGCTGTCTATCCAGATGTATTTGAAATTGATGAAGAATCAAAGGCAGTCTTAAAGCTAAAACAAGGAGAAACTACTTCAGAGAAAACAGACATTAAAGCTCTGGATGTTAGTAGTGTAGATGATGATACTTTAATTTTAGCTGCACAATCTTGTCCTACGGCTGCCGTTTATCTGTATGATGAAAATGGTACTCAGGTATTCCCAGTATAAATATAATACTTTAAAACATAAATATCACTATGATAAACCTAGAATTTTTAGAGTTTTTAGAATATTTGGGAGGATATACCTCAAATATTCCTATTTGGGGTATATCACTTGTATTATCATATCTTCTAGTTTTAATTTTCTCTCTAGAAAAAGCTGTTAGAAAAGGTATTCCGAGAGAAGATATATTTAATGTAGTAAGCATTTCCTTTATATTTGGAGTAATTAGTGCAAGAATAATGTATCTATATATTATGCAGGAAAATTTAGATTTTCTAAATATTTTTAATTGGAAAGCAATTTTTTATCAAGGTGAATTAAGTGTAGTAGGAGGTTATTTAGGTGGATTATTGTCGGGGTGGATGTATTTACAAGGATTTAATGCTATGTATAGGTTTAAAATTTCATGGTTAAGATTTTTTGATACTTTTTTACCTATAATTGTTATTGGGATGATATTTGGGTATTTAGGTATATTCTCGATTACTTTTAATAAAGGTGCATTATCTACTGCAGAATATCCTTGGTTAATTATGTCTGGAGATAATTATGTTCATCCTTGGGCATTATATGTGACTATAGGATATTTAATTTTATTTATTATTATATCTAGATTATATAATAAGCTGTATAGTACTACAATATCAGGTTATATTACAACTTATTTTGTAATAGGGGTGTCTTTGATTCATTTCATTACTGATTTTTGGCGGACAACTAATTTGCAGTATAGTGGGTCAAGAATTAATGGACTTACTATATCTCAGTTAATATTTCTATTTATTATATTTATAACTATCTTAGTATCCTTATTTATAAAAACCAAATCCTCACATACCAAACAGATTCTGTAAAGTAGACTTTAATATATTGGTAAATTAAATATGAGTGATGATTCTAAGGATTTAATTAAGCAAAAACTAGATATAGTAGATATTATAGGAGAATACATTACTTTAATTCCAGCGGGATCTAATTATAAAGCTTTATCACCATTTAGGACTGAAAAAAATCCATCTTTTATAGTTAGTCCAGAGCTCCAGATTTATAAAGACTTTGGGGGAGATAAATCAGGAGATATATTTCAATTTATTATGGATATTGAAGGAGTATCTTTTCCAGAATCACTCAATATATTGTCTCAGAAAGCCGGGATATCTCTAAACAATAATTCTAAAAATATTCAAGGATCTGTAGATAATAAAAAAACATTACTGAATATTCTAAGTGATAGTGCGAAAATTTATCACTCTATATTAAAACATATATCATATGGACAAAAAGGTACAGATTATCTATATTCTCGTGGTATTACTAATGACTTAATAGATTTATTCGAAATTGGATTAGCCCCTCAAAATTATCATACTTTAAGTAAAAAACTATCCCCAAAATATAATAATAGGGATATTGAATCTACTGGTATGGCTATTAGTAGTGATAATAATACTATTTATGACAGATTTCGAGGTCGAATTATGATTCCAATTAGAGATACGCTAGGTAGAGTTGTAGGTTTTACGGGTAGAGTATTACCAGAATATGATGATGGGAAAATGGGTAAATATGTAAACTCTCCTCAAACTATTGTATTTGATAAAAGTAAAGTATTATTTGGTTTGTCTCAAGCAAAAATAGATATTAAAAGCAATAATAGGGTTATTATAGTAGAAGGCCAAATGGATGTGATTATGTCTCATAAGGCCGGTGTTAAAGAAGTGGTAGCTGTATCGGGTACTGCTTTGACTGAACATCATATTACTACTTTATTGAGATATACTAATCAATTTATATTAGCTTTTGATAATGATCAAGCAGGAATCAGTGCTTGTCTTCGCTCAGCATCGATGGTAGCTCAAAAGGGAGGTGTGGTCAAGGTAATTCATATTAAATCTGGTAAAGATACTGCTGATTTAGTAAGAGAGAACCCATCTATATGGGTAGAGAGTGTAGACAAAGCATTAGATTTTATTGAATATTATATTAATCACATAGTTTCTACAATTAAAGCAGAAGATACTCCAGCAAAAAATCAAGCATTACAAAGCTTAATAGTTTGGATACAAGATATAACTGATCCTATTACTAAAAACTATTATATTAAAAGATTAGCTGATTTATTGAATATGTCAGAAAAAGATATTTATCATCAGTTGAAGTTAAGTATGGTTCAATCTAATCCAGACATTAAAACATCTACATTGGAAACTCCTTCAGTTAAATTGCAGAAACAAATTATTGCCTATCTACTTTACAAACCTACAAATCATGATATCCTTATATTAGAACCATCTTTATTTACCCAACCTAAATTAAGAGAGTTATTCATTAAATTAAGAGAATATTGTAATCAAAATAATCCACAACAATTAAATGTAGTAGACTGCAAAAAATTTCTCTTAGATGCAGAGTACCAAATACTTGAAGAATTGTTATTACCAATATTTTATAAAATTGAACAATTACAATCAAGTGCATCCCAAATACAACATACAATTAAAGAAAATATTAATCTCTTAAAAAATCAATATAAAAGTCTTGCTCGTAAAACTTTATTCAAACAATTAAAAGAAGCAAAAAAACATGGAGATAATCAAAAAGTTCAGAATATTCTAAAAAAATATAAGTCATTTACTTAATTATAATTAATTTATCTATATGAAAAAATCTAAGAATCAATCTTTAGAAAAAGTTATTAGCTCATTAATTGCTCAAGGAAAGGCAAGAGGCTTTGTGACTGAAACGGAGATTATGTATGCGTTACCTAATATAGAAGATAACTTAGAACAGCTAGAAGAGATATATGATGCGCTTAAAGAAAAAGCTATTAAAATACATGATGAAGTTGAATTTTTGCCATTAGTTACTGTGGATGGGATAGAAGATATAGAGTCACATACACAACTCGAAAAATGGGAAGAAGAATTACCAGATCCAGTTAATATGTATTTAAAAGAAATTGGGAGTATTCCTCTTCTAAGTAAAGATCAAGAAATTTATATTTCTAAACGAGTACTAGAAGGTGATGAAGATTCTAAAAAAGAATTAGCAGAAGCTAATTTAAGATTAGTAGTGTCTATTGCAAAAAAATATGTTGGGCGTAGTCCAAACTTAACTTTATTAGATTTAATTCAAGAAGGTAACTTAGGGTTATTTAAAGCAATAGAAAAATTTGATTATTCTAAAGGGTTTAAATTTTCCACTTATGCAACTTGGTGGATTAGACAGGCTATCACTAGAGCTTTAGCTGATCAATCTAGAACAATTCGTATCCCAGTTCATATGGTTGAGACAATAAATAAGTACTCTCAAGTTGTCCGTAATCTAGTGCAGGAACTAGGTAGAGAACCATTGCCAGAAGAAATTGCAGCAGAAATGGATTTAGAAGTAGAAAAGGTACATCAGATTATTAAAATCAATCAAGATACTATTTCTCTACAAGCTCCTGTTGGAGATGAAGAGGGGAGTTCATTAGGTGACTTTATAGAAGATACTGACTCTCTAAGTCCGACTCAGACAGCCAGTCGTAATCTTCTACGATCACATCTACAAGAAATACTAGACGATTTAAACGATAGAGAACAAAAAATTCTACAAATGCGGTTCGGACTGGAAGACGGTATTACTCATACACTAGAAGAAGTCGGGGCAGAATTTCATGTTACTAGAGAGCGTATAAGACAAATCGAAGTCAAGGCTTTAGAAAAAATAAGAGAACATATTAATATTAGGAAGTTAAGAGATTACTAATATATTTGGTCGTAAATATAAAATTTTGACAAAATTCAAAATATAAGGTAATATTATCTATATTATTCAAGAATATAATGATAACTAAGCCGATCCAATATATTAAAGAAGCTCAAGTAGAAATTAAAAAAGTTACTTGGCCTACTAGACAGCAATCATTGCAATATACTACTATTGTTGTAGTAATATCAGTTGTAGCTACTATTATATTAGGAGGTCTAGATATGTTATTCAATTATATTCTGACGACATTTATTTTATAACTTATCTTTTCTCTATATGGCAAAACAACATCCTATTAGTATTGAAAAAAATTGGTATGTGATTCATAGTATCTCTGGTTTAGAAGATAATGTAGCTCAAAACCTAAAAAAGAGGATAGAATCATTATCTATGGAAGATTACATATTTGATGTAATTGTTCCTAAAGAGAAGAAGATTAAGGTCAAAAACGGGAAAAGAGTAACAGTAGAAGAAAGAATTTATCCTGGATATGTCTTTGTAGAGATGATTGTAACAGACAACTCCTGGTATGTAGTTAGGAATACACCTAATGTAACTGGTTTTATTGGAGCTGGAACAACTCCTATTCCTGTCTCGCCAGACGAAATGAGCTTCATAACTAAAAAGACCGCTAAAGAAGAGCCTAAATATACAATGAATGTAGATGTAGATGATTTAGTTAAAATTATTGATGGTCCGTTTAAAGATTTTGAGGGTAAAGTATCTGAAGTAGATGAGTCTAAAGGTAAACTAAAGGTACTAGTTAATATGTTTGGTAGAAATACTCCTGTTGAATTAGACTCTCTTCAGATCAAAAAAGTTTAATATATAGTCTCATTCAATGAGAAAGTTTGTTCGTAATAAAGAAAATTTTGTTTGTAAAAACTGCGGAACATTTGTAGAAGGTAATGGGTATACCAATCATTGTCCAGTATGTTTATATTCCATACATATTGATAAAAATCCAGGAGATAGACAAGAGCAATGTCATGGATATATGCATCCCATAGATATAATAACTAAAGGTGGAGATCCTAAATATATAGTATATCAGTGTCAATCTTGTAAGATAGTCAAACAGAATATTTTAAGTTCATTAGATTCAAGTCAGGCTATAATTAATGTGATGATAGCCAAAGTCGAAAAAGAAATGATGCGTTAGTTTATCGATACCTTTTATTTGTGGTATAATTAAATTAATTATTATAAAAATAACATGGAATATACAAACAATATTATCCCAATGGAAATTGTGATATTTAGTGGGGGTACAAATCTATTATTGGGGGTATATATCTATTTGTTTGCTTATAAATTGTCTAATAAGACTGATATTGCAGCTAAATATCTATCATATATTTGTTTTGCAATATTTAACTGGATACTCTGGACTACTATACAGACTATATATATATTACCATTAGACAACATATGGTTAATATATATTAGTAATGCTTTAATATACTTTTCTTTTATCACTATTATTCAGTTATTAGTCTTCTTTGCAATATATTTTACTCGAGATACTCAGTCCTCTACAAAATATCAGTTTTTGAACTATCCATATATATTAGTTATATTATTAATTTTAATTCCACAAATGGGAATATTAAGATTAGATACGGAGAATCCTATTGCTTATCAATCAATATCATATTATGTATTATTTTTATACTATATTTCATATATTATCCTATATGTCAAAATATTAATTGATAAATACAAGACCATACATAATGTAGATGTCAAAAATAATATACAATTATTTTTAATCTTTCCTATTTTAAGTATTTTGATTAGCCTTCTAACTAATATCATACTCCCATCTACATTACAAGAGACAAGCTTTATATATTATGGACCTGCTGCTATTCTTATATTCGTAGGTACAATTTTGATATCTATATTTAAATATAAATTATTCCACATCAATATCCCTGTGGCTAACATTTTAATGACTCTAATTATTACTTTTATTTTATTAATCATGAGATTTGCTATGATAGATAATAGTATATTACGTCAATTACAAACTAATATACTATTTGCTATTATCTTTACTGGTATCTATATATTCCTAACAAGAGAGGTTTATATCGGATTGAAAAAACAAATCTTATTAAATCTTAAGAAAAAAGAATTAGAAGTGGCATTAGATTCTAAAAATAGTTTTTTACAAAACTCATCACATCAGTTTAGAACTCCACTCACAGTTATTTTAGGATATTTAGGAATGATTACCAGTAAAGAAAATCCTAAATATAAGCTCAATAAAGCAGCATTAGAAGATCTCAATAAAACATATATCAGTGCAAAAAATTTAAATGAAATTATTAATGATGTGTTAACAGCAAACGATGTGAATACTGGTAAATTTGGAGTTACTCTACAAGATGGGGTTGACTTAAGACAACTTATTCAAGATATTATTGATGAAAAAAAAGAACTATTACATTCTATGTCTACCAAAGTTAATTTCAAAATTAAGGGACATAATATATCATCCACTGTAGATTATGTAAAAATCAAAGAAGCCATTAATAATATATTTGATAATGCAATATTTTATGGAAAGGGACAGATAGATATTCTTCTAGATTATACATTAGATAATGTTTTTAATATTTCGATAAAAGATAATGGAGTTGGGATTACCAGTACGGATGCAAAAAGAATATGGCAAAAATTTGAAAGAGGTAAAAAATCTCCCCAAATTAATCCAAATGGTTCAGGATTAGGCTTATATTTAGCCAAGCAAATTATAACTCAACATGGTGGAGACATCACGGTGGAATCAGATGGATCAAATAAAGGTAGTAAGTTTATATTAACTATCCCAAAAAATGTTAATTTGGTTATTACAAAATCTAAATCTTAAATAATAGCTTTTTTAAACAGTATATGATATAATCAGCCAGAAATAACATAATTTATGTCGAGAAAACTATATATAGCTAGCAATTCAATTGGATTTAGGAGTGGACTCAAACATATATTGAAAGATATATCTGTGACAATTCATCAAGGAGATAAAATTGCCTTAGTTGGAGATAATGGATCTGGTAAAACTACTTTACTCAAAATTATATCTAATTTGATTAAGCCAACCCGTGGTAAAATCGAGGAATTAGGTACTGTATGGTATTTTCCTCAATTGCATCTGGACATGCTTAACTCAAATTTAAGTATATCAGAATACCTTGCTACTTTAATTGAAGAATGGTGGGATGTGCTTGTAAAAGTAGAAAATAACTTCAACTTAACAATTGATCCTACAAGAACCATATCTAGTTTAAGTGGTGGGGAATTAGTGAAGTTGCATTTAGGGTTAATATTTTATATTCATCCGCAAGTTTTGTTATTAGATGAACCCACTAACCATCTTGATATAGAGGCCAAGGAATGGCTTATTGAAGGGATAACAAAATATCCAGGTAGTGTAGTTATTGCCTCACATGATACTTCTTTTGCAGATAGAGTCGTCAATAGAGTTTGGGAATTAGAAGATGGATATATTAGAGAATTTGGGGGTAATGTATCATTTTATAGAGAGCAAAAGAGACTAGAGAATGAAGCTAGACTACGCCGTTATGAAGTAGCACTTAAAGATAAAAAAAGATTAGATCAATCATTACACTTAGAGTCCAGAAGACAAGAAAAAAACATTCAAACCGGTATCAAGGCAAGGCAAGATAGAAGTATGTCTAGGATGGACCGAGGTTATTTGAAAAGCAAGGCAGAAGTAAGAGCGGGCCAGAAAAAAACGATGTATGACGCTAGATTGGAAGACAATAAAGATTTATTAAATGAACTAGAACCACAGATTAGAAAAACAGTTCAATATATAGTTAATCATACTCCAAGACCAAATACAGATATAATTTTAGATATCAGAGATGGGTTGGTACAAGTAGATAATAATGAATTAATCAATAATATCAGATTAAGCTTAAATGAAGGAGAAAGAATTGCTATTCTAGGAGCCAATGGTACAGGTAAAAGTCAATTTTTAAAAATGCTTGCCAAAAAACAATTATCAACAGGCAATATTGAGATTAACTCTAAAACTAATATAGTTTATATGGACCAAAATTATAGTATAGTCAAACCCGATTTGACCATATTAGATAATATGAGAGGCTATAATCCAAAAGCCTCTTTGATGACAATAAGACAAAAGTTAAGAGAGTTTTTATTCTGGGATGATTATCAGGTCAATCAATTAGCTTCTAATTTATCTGGAGGGCAAGTGGCTAGACTAGCCTTTGCAATGATAAGCTTAAGTCCAGTAGATATGTTATTATTAGATGAACCAACCAATAACTTAGATATTGCCACTCAAGATGCAATCATAAAAGGATTATTAAATTATAATGGAGCCTTAATTATAGTTTCTCACTCCTTAGATTTCTTAGATAGAGTTAAAATAGACGAAGTATATTGTGTCTCTCAAAAGCAACTCATGCAACATCCATATAAAATACAAGACACCAGATTTTATAAAGAACTATTACATATTCTAGGAAGAGGGATTATTTAACTTAACTTTAAGTTCTATTTAGCTGAGGGAGGTGTCATAATATAGGGTTCTTTATAGCATACAAAAATAAAACATGCTATAATAAAAGTAATAAATAATAAAAAAGAATGAATATAAGAATAAAAAAAATAAAGAAAGGCTTCACCTTACTCGAGATATTATTAGTCATAGCAGCAATAGGAATATTGGCCGCCATAGTATTAGTATCAATCAATCCCACAAGACAAATAAACCAAGTAAGACAAGCAGGAATAAATAGTGAGAGGAATGCAATAGAGAAAGCATTACAACAGATACTCATAGATACAGGAAGTTACCCAAGTAGTATAGAAGGAGTACAAAAAGAAGTATGTGCAACAGGAGCGGAACAAGTAGGAGGATTAACAGATTGTAATGGAAAAGCAGATTTAAGAGTATTAATCCCAGACTATATAGCAGCAATACCAAGTAGTACAACCTATACAGTAGCAAGAGGAAATAATGGGAGATCATATGTCAATACCACAGAAACAGCAGCAAACCTAAGCTGTCCAACAGGATATATAAAAGTACCAGGCAATAGCCTGTACCAAACCAAAGACTTTTGTGTAATGAAATATGAAGCCAAGGCAGTAGATATAAATAACCCAACAGTGGGAT
>Ga0136656_1000089_pt1 | contig 26127 bp, 24 predicted proteins | sample CPBDNA_9_FD_94862 | JGI IMG/M metagenome (GOLD analysis project Ga0136656, IMG submission 94862) | Freshwater to marine salinity gradient microbial communities from Chesapeake Bay, USA - CPBay_Sum_15_0.8_DNA (version 2) | ecosystem: Environmental > Aquatic > Marine > Coastal | place: USA...
TAAAGAATTTTCTTCTGGTAAATAACATACCTTAGCAATAATTTCTTCACCAGAAGTTAATTTTATTGTAGAATAAAATTCTTCTTCCATCATTTTAAATTTACCTTTATGATTTCGTATTTAAAGTTTTCTTCTTGATATATTTTTATTCTTTCGTACAAATGTCTTAAAGTATAATTACTTTTATTTTTTGATGAGATATCATCTGCAATATCATATAAAGTTGCTATTTCTTTTCCTTCTCCTTTTCTAAGAACTCTTCCAATGCTTTGCAGATTACGTATTCTTGATTTAGACGGTGAAGCAAATATAATATTATGCAAACGTTTAATATTGATACCAGTGCTAAAGGTGCCATATGAAGCAATGATAACTGCATCATTTTCTTGTTCTGCAATATTTCTTACTTGTTCTCTATCTTCTGTATCAATAGAACCATGAATAAAAAATACTTTACGTTGATCACCTACATCATTATTTATTAAATTGTATAACGGTTCACCATGCTTTTCAACATAGTTAAAAAGAACTAATGTATTTCCTTTAACGTCTTTAATAAGATTTTTAATTAGATTATTTCTTTTTTTATTAGAAACAATATAATCCATTTCTTCGTGATAATTTTCAAAATATTGATACTCATGAGAACATAAAAGAATTTTAATTCTTAAATTTGATAAGTGTCCTTTTTTAATTAAGTCATCTGTTTTAGTTACTTTTTCACATGACCCAAATAATCCTTCAAGAACCCATTTATGTGTTTTAGATCCATCAAGTGTTCCTGTAAATCCAAAACGATATTTAGCATTATGAAGTTTTTCCATAATGCTAGTGAGTGATTTAGATTTAAATAAATGTGCTTCGTCACCAATTACACAATCAATGTCATCAAAATATCTTTTAGGGAATTTATAAATGGATTGCCATGTTGTAACAATAACATTTTTGTCAGAATTTTTTTCTTTACCTGAATAAATTTTATGAATATACTCATCAGTATTCCATCCATAGTCATTAAAATCTTTTACGATTTGTTCTACTAAAGAAGTTGTTGGTACGATAATTAAAATTTTATTGTTATTATTAACATAGTATCTTACAAGAGAATAAATCATTAAAGATTTTCCGGAACCTGTAGGAGATAAAAATAATCCTCTATTATATTTAAGGGCAAGATACACCGTGTAATATTGATAATCTCTTGCTTTGATAGTTGAGATATTATCTATAAAATCTTTAACTGCTTTTGGTGATACTAATTCATTAATATCACAAGGACTTCCATACCAATCATTATTAATTATTTCAATATTATAATTTTTTTCTTTAGACCAAGTAAACAAATGATTGTAAAGTCCAGCATATAATTCTCCTGTTCCAGGAGAATATAATCTAATAGTTCCATCCCAGTATCTGTATTTGGGATTACGTTTTAAATATTTTAATTCAGGAACTTCAAATGTAAAGTAATCTGATAATTCTTGATGAATATGAGGTTCTGTTAATAGTTGTAAAAATACTTCGTTTTTTTTCTTAATAACAATACGAGACATTACGTACTTCCGTTAATAAATTTTTCCCATTCAATTGCTGATTTAATTTGAAATCCTCGATTAAAAATCATTTTCATAACATTGTCTAAAAAATATAAAACTTGATCAATATATTTAATTTTTGCTTCTATATTAATAATATCTTCGTCTGACTCTAAATAGGTTTTCATTTTTTCTGCGGTTTTAATGCTAGAGCCAAAAGGTTTTTCAACATATACTTTTGCGTCTGCTTCACCGGAATAATATTCTCTTTTTTGTTTTAATGTACGTTTATATTCAAATTCTAATGAAGTTTTAATTTGATTAATATCCGTATAGTAATTTAAATATTTGTTATGTTGAAAAGGAATTTCTAATGCTAATTTTCCTAAATCTGTTGTATAATTTTTATTCTTAAATTCAAAATCAACATAACTATCAATTTTCCATTCTTCTTTAATTTGTTCAAATAATTTAACAATAGATTCAAATCTCATAATTTTTTAAATTGTTTATCTCTAATAGTATAATTTTGAAACTTAAATGTAACATCTGCTGTAAAATATTCTATATCTCCAACCGAAGCATCAAACTCAACAGGACTTAGATTAATTGGAAATAAATTTTCATAGTCTATAAAAAATGCTGAATTAAAATTTGATGTAAGAATTACTAATTGACCATTTGAATATTGAATTGGTCCTGGTTCTATTTGATCACTATTTGCATTTATTCGAATCCATTCGTGAATAGAATAATAATTTTTTAAATCTTCATCAATAATAAATGTTACTTTCAAATCATCATATGAAACTCCTCCCCCAGGAACAATAGGGTAAGATCTAAAAGGAGTAGGTACTTCAGTAAATGGAATAGATAATCCAGGTAAATTTGCCTGCTGGCAAAAAAAGTCAACGGATTTAAATAATTCTAACGATAATTTAAATCCTACAGGTGCTAGAAAATTTCTATTACTAGGTTGTGTTTTATACCATTCAGCAGACATATCAGCTTCCCAAGCTATAATATATTTATTTGCATAAAAAAAGAGGTCTTTCGACCTCTCTTGTAATATGTAAATCAAGAATCACATTAAGTTCTTGATTCTTACACGTCTGTAGTACATGTTCTTCGAAGCGGTGAGAGCTTCGGCATCAGGAATAGGTACTCCATCAGCATCAAGACCACTGAATACGAATGGGTTAGCAACCATACCATAACGGGTCTTGAAGCCAATCTTAGGCTGGAAGGTGTTAGGATCAATCGAACGTAGCATCTGGAGAGGTACGTATGGGCAATAGAAGAGACCAGCATCATAAGGACTGGTTCCCTTGTAACCCATGACATAGTAATGATCGTTTGATACGTTAGCCGAATAAGGATCAACGAAGACCTTGATTCTACCATTGATAGTACCAACAGCAAGATTGCCAGTGTCATCAACCTGACCGACAGAAGGACCACCAGCACCAGTTAGACCCGAGCTATAGTCAAGAACACCAGCCATCGCTAGAGCTGAAGCTACGTCAGCCGAGCAGATGAGGAAGTTGCCCTTTCCACGACGAGTTTCTTGAGCGATAGCGTTGGCATCACGCTCAACCTGGAATAGAAGACCCTTGAACTTCTCAACAGACCAACGACCGTTTGAATCAACGTCAAGGTCGAATACACCAGCCGTAGCAACGTTGTTCTGAGCACCAGGCTTAGCGATGGTGTAAACAGTACGAACGACTTCACGGTTGATTTCAGCAAGGATTTCCGAGCTGAGAATGTTGGCAAGCTCTTGCTCAGCATCAAGACCATGAACAGCCTTAAGATCTTGAGCGAGTTCTAAAGTATACTCAGAACGAAGGGCTCTAGTTTTTGCTGTTACGGAAGTCTTTTCAATACTGAAGCTCATTTCGTTGAATAGGGTTGGAGATGATCCAAGAACTTCAGCAGTTTCACGAGCAATAGGAGTTACGCCACGCTCATAAGTACCAACTCCAGCACCATCGTCATTAAGAAGACCTGGATTTGAAGCAGTATATGAAGGATCGTTAGCAACACCGATAGGCACAACAGGATCGTTATAAGCAGCAGGACCCTGAGTGTTAGCCGAGAAGTTTACATCAGGCTCGTTGAAGAGAGCTTCACGACCTTTGCGAAGACCAGCAGCACCATTGTGTTGATAGTGAGCTTTCATAGCGAAGATAAGACCTGTAGGACCGCTCATTGGCTGAACACCACAGATATCATAAGCCATTAGATTAGGCATAGCACGACGAACTAGGCTGATCATGATAGGATCGAAACCAGCTAGTCCACCAGTTTTAGTATCAAGACCCGAACCTGAAAGTGCATTAGGGCCGATAGCACCAACAACATTAGGAGCTTCTGTAAGCATTCTCTCTTCACGGAGAGCACGTTCTTGGTTTTCTAAAATTACAGCGGTTACAGCCTGCTTATATTTGTCCGTAATAGGCGAAGCCTCGGAAGCGTTAAGAACAGGTGCCCACTTTTCTGTAAGATGGGAAGCGTTAAACATTTTTACCTCTTTAAACGTTTGTTATCGTTTGATAATATTTATTATTTAAATTATTTCCAGCGTGATAAAGCGTTGACGTATGCAGCCATTGCTGGCGATACTTCTTCGGATAATGCAACTGGACTATCATCACTTACTTCAGTTTTAGTTACTGATTCAGGAAAATATGATTTACGAAGTGTCTTTACAGCATGTGTAAATTGTTCTTCTGAATCAAATCTCAATCCTTCAGCTAACGAAGCAAGTTTTTCTTTTTGAGTATCAGCAAGTCCTTCTGAAACTTGGTTTAGAATTACGACTTTGCTTGACTCATTAAGACGATTATTTAATTCCACGTTACGCTCAATTTGTTTGTTGAGGCGTTCTTCCATCTCACAAAGCTCGTCTGCAAGTTCTCCAACGACATCAGATTTTTCGTCGGGGATATTAATATAATGTTCAGCAAAAAGATTCTTAAGACCTGCAATAAAGTCTTCAGTAATCTCATTACGAATACCACGATCAATGGCAACTTGATTTTGTTCAATCCATTGATTAATACCGTACTTAATAGTACCTTGTACTTCTTCAGATAGTTCAGCTTTAATAGCTTCTACTTTCTCAACAAGTCTGGTTTCGAATTGCTCTTCAAGCTTGGTATACTCTTCCTGAAGCTTAGCTTTAACAGCAGCTTCGAAAATTGTTTTTGCTTTATCTCTATATTCTTCGGAAAGCTCTTCACCTTCTGTTAAAGCAGCAACGTCAGAAGAAAGATCGAGTTCTTCAAATGAAGGTCTGATAGGATATTGCACATTCGGACCTTTTGTAGTTCCGTAGGCAACTTCAGCTCCTACAGTAGGAGTAGGATCTCCAGAACTTTTTTGATGGGCTTGCTGAGGATCTCCTGAAATTTGTGAAATAGGAGCAGCAGCTTTAGCACCAGGATTTTCTTCGCCATCCTCATCATGTTCATGAGGAGTAGTTGTAGTTCCGCCAAGATCTACCGGAGCTTTTTGACCAATAGCAACAGTTGGGGGAACAGATGGTTGTGCATCTTTTCCTCCAGCCTTTGCTGTTTGTACATCTGAAATTTGAGAAGGCTCTTTTCCTACTGCAGGAATTACGGAAGCAGAAACTGTAGGCATTGGATCACCAGCTTCAAGAACAATTTTTTGTCCTTGTACAAGCTCCTCAAACTTTTCGTTTAACATATCTGACATTTGAGTTTCCTCGTTCTTCTAACAATTATTCTAAGATTATTTATCAAATTATAGATTTGAAAGGAAATGCTCAAAAGCTTTAAGCTTCCTTTCTTCTATATTTTTTCTAGTGGAATTTGAAATATATTTATGATATTTAGTAACTTGTTGCTCACGAAGAATACCACCATCCCAAATCCATTCTTTTCCTTCCATAATTCCATTTACAAATGCATCTGGAGCGGAAGGATCCGATACTATATCAGCAGCAGTAGCAAGCATAAAATCATCACGTACATAATTAGAACCATTACGTTCTTCAAGTGATCCCATACCTCTAGAAGAAACACCAAGCTTTACTCCTTCATCCAATAGTGATTTGGCAATTTGCCCCATTGGTGTATCAAGAATTTTAGCTTTTCCGAAAAAATTTGTTCCTTCTGATCTGAGTTCAACAATACGATGTGATACTCTATCTAGATTTACTGTTGGGCCATCTGGATGTCCAAGTTCCCCTAAAGCACGACCCGTCTTTACGTAATGTTCGTTGTATCTTTGAACCTCTCTATTCAAAACATTGAAAGGATATACTCTACCATTTCTGTTTTTAATTTCTGATTGTAAAAAAATACCTTCAATATATAAATGTTTTTTGCCATTATGTTCTTCTACAAGAACATTAATTTCTTCTATATTTTCTGTGATTAGTTTCATTGCTCTATTTCTAATGGTTCTGCGGGTTCATTAAAATAAGTAGAAGCAACAACTTGTTTGTATTGTGCAATAGCTTCTGCAGCAGAAGATTGCATAAGATCATGAACCATATCCAAAGCTTCTGCTTTTTTCTTATCAGCGATCAAACTTACAATATCTAAAGATTTGTTCATATAAATAAACGATTAAATATAAAATTATTTAGCAGAAGGTTTATTTGTAGAAGGTTTTGGTGCTAATTTTGCTCTTTCTTTTTCTGCTTCTAAAGATCTTTGTGTATCTATTTCAGCCTGAGTATTTTGAATTTCTGGAGCATAAGCATCATTTTGCCTTGACATAGTATCAAGAGACATAGAATCTGCTGGATCAATTGCAATACCTGATGCAATATCTTTTTTCATTTGACGATCCAATTCTTTATATTCTTTATCTGTTTGTAACAGAATTTGACGACGAATATATTCAACTGAAAAATATTTACCAACAAATGGGTCCATTTGTTCAACTAAACTAATTCTTTCTTTCATTAGTTCAGTTTTTTTCAATTCATTGAAATGATTGTCAAACAAAAAGTCATATTGAATATGCTCTTCCATGTCTTCCCAATCTTCTGGGGTAATAATACCTTTGAGAATTAATTGAGTTTTAAGAATATCGTGAAATAGTTGTGAAAATTGTTTACGAAGTCTACCAATAAATTTTGCAAATTTAAGTTCGTCTCTTAAAATTTCTGTAGTTTTTCCAAGATTAAAAGCTTTATTATCATCAGTTAATCTTGATGGTGGAAGATTAAGTGAATTGTAAAGTTTTTTTCTAAAATACTCTACATCTTTAAGTTCTCCAAGATTTTGACCACCAGGAAGAGTAGAAATTTCTGTTCCTCTGCCACCTTCTCTACGAGGAAGCCAGAAATCTTCGAGCATACTCATGTGCTTTTTATCGTCACGAATTTCCCCAGTAGCAGAATCATAAACAAGTTTATTTCTATATCTTGTCATAACTTCACGAAGATATTGTTCTGCTTTTACCTTCGGTAAATTACCTACATCGATATAAAAAATTCTTCTTTCTGGAGCACGAGATAATCTGTAAATAACAAGAGAATCTTCAATCATTCTTAATTGATTGAGAGATTTAATTGCTTTATGTAAAAAACTAATCGTGATTTTTTTGTTAGTATCTTTTAATCCTGAATGGCATGTAGCGATGGAATCGGCTGCAATTTTGATTCCTTGATTGCTAGCGTAATTGTATGATCCAGATGTCGATGGAACATTAGCAACACCGAATCCTTGAGGGTTGTAAATATAATATTCAATATAATCACCCCAATCAAATTCTAAAGCTGATCCTCGTTGACGATATTTTTCTGCTTCTTGTTTATCAATTTTGTGACGAATTTTTTTAATTTTTAAAGGATCAATAAATCTCAATTCTAAAATTCCTTTTTTTGGGGTATCAAGATCAACTACTTTATGATAATACATGCGACCATCAATATACCAATTACGAATAATTTGATGGGCATTTTTATCAAATTTAAGCATTCTCAAAATAGTATCAAATTCTTGTCTGATTTTAGATTTGATATTTTGACCAATAGATAAATTAGATAGTTCAATTTCAACTGGAGCATCATCAGCATCAGAAACAACAAATTCATTTACAATTTCGTCAATTGCAGAATCACATTCTGGATGCAAAGCCATGCTACGATATCTTTGTATCAATTCAAATTCATTTCTTGATACACCTTCTACATCAACATACGTACCAAAATAGCCACCTGCTACGGTGGCTACAGCATCATCTTGATTAGGAGGAATTGGGGACTGACCTTTCAATTCCTCCTTGCGATTGATTTTAAATCCAAATAATTGACTCATAACAGTATTAACTTTTGAGTTATATACTATTTATCAAACGTCAGCATTGACTTGACGATTAGTTACTCCAGCCCTCGCAGTGGAAGGAGCTTCAGTAGTCCAATATGAATACTGAAATTCTGTAGAAAATTCTTCAATTTGATCATTACTATCGTAAGCAAGATCAATTTGACTGACACTTGTTGGGAACGCATACCATAATTTATAAGTCCTTAAAATATTTCCACCTTTACCATTTGCATCTGGAGTAGGAGCTTTTTCTAATTGATGAACAAATAAATGTGCGGTATATCCATTTGCTTCACCAGCTAAGGGTGTTAATAAGTCTGCTGTGTTTCCAGCATGACCATTAATAGCTTCCATCCACTGTTCCATAACTGCACGAACTTTGAAGTCTTTATCATTAATGAATGTAGGACTCCAGTTATCAAATGTTCTGTCTCCAGCAATTTTAACTGTACGACCACGGAAAGGAACTTCAATAGTTCCTAAACTCGAAGCCGGTAAAGCAGCAGATTTACAGAGTAAATTTACTAATTCTTTTTCACTATCTTGAACAGCTCCTGTTCCAGTTCCGCCTGCTCCAATTGATCCTGTTGGAAACACGATATCAACAAGAAACATATTAGGTCTAACGCCTTGACCTACCTTTGAAATGAAATCGCTAATTTTGCTTGTGTATGCCATTTTTGTTTACCTTGAATGTGATTGGTATTTAATTATCTACCCACTACTTCATTAAATGAAACTCCAGTCTTTGTCGCAGTAAATGTAATTGTAATATAATTAATTGAGCGGGTTGGTTTGATAAAAAGTTCAGCTACAAATTCATTTCTATCAATAACATCTGGAGTATTGTTTGAATCATCACATACCACGAGGTAATCAGTAACACCTCTACGAGATTGTACTTCGTTAAGGTAAGAATTCACTGCACTTGCAAAAGAAGATCTAGTAATTTCATCGTTTTGTTCAAATAGAACTTGCTTAGCAAGTCTCTCAACACGTTTTTCAATGTTGAGGAATAGACGACGAACATTAATTCTATCAAAAGCACTTGGAGAAGCAAGAGCTGTTTTATCTCCAAATAATGTAATGCCAGAACCAGGGAAAGAAACTATCGGATTAATTCTATTTTGATAAAGAAGATCTCTATCAGCTTTATTTGGATTATATGCTAATTTAATAGCGTTTCTGAGAGAACCTCTATTAACTCCTGCTGGTGAATACCAATCATCTAAAGATGCAGATGTAGAAACACAGAGACCAGCTATATCTCCATTGCAAGCGAGATAGCGATATTTGTCACTAAAACGATCATAATAATACTTATAACCACTGTCAAATATGGCATATGAAGTAGAAGTTAATCCACGGAAAAATGCAATAGTATTATCTCTTTGTTGAGTTGCAGATAATCCACCAGTAGAACCAATTTGATTTCCTTTGTGAGGAGAAACAAAAGAGATACAATCTTTTCTTGATGTAGCAATTTGAATTACTTTATTTGCCTTTGAAAGTGTATCTTCTTGGGTTGACATTGATCCACCCATCAGTACAAAATTAATTTCTGATTCTTCTGTATCTAAAAATAGATCATAAGCATCACCTATTTCCGAAGTAGTATAAGTATAATCATCTGTGCCACCTGAAAGAGTTGATATTGAATCTGCACATAAAGCAAATTTAGTTCCAGATGCTAAAGTAGTTGAATCCACTCCCCAAGCATTTCCCGCACCAGCAGTTGACGGATTAATAGATGCAGATGGAGCAGCTCCAGCGTAAATATAGGAAGATTGTAAATTAATTTCTTCTTTATAGTAAGCTGATCCTCCTTCAGTTGTTCTAGCATCTGATAATTTAGATAGATAAGTATATCTTTCTACAATTGTATTTACAGAACCAGAAATTTCTCCAGTCGTATCAATTACAGCTACATGAATTTCGTCATATGAAATTCCTTTGGAAGCAGCAAAAGAAGAAGTTCCTGGACGAGGACCAATAGCAGAAAGTGAAATACCTGTCGTATCTATTTCTGTATTAAGATACCAATCTACAGCACTAGCAATAGCAACATCATTTACACCATCCTCTAAAGTATCTAAACTTGTAATAAGTGTGTTTGGATCATCAAGAACAACAACTAATTTTTTAGCAGTTTCGTCCCAAGAAACCACTTCAGCCGTTTTTGTTCCACCAGTAACATTGAAAGTGACATTAGAACCAGCTACAGGAGCACTGCTAGGAACTTCTGCTAATATAATAATTTGATCAGGACCTCTATCGACCACAACAACCTTAGCTTGATTGCTCCAGGTTCCAGCATAACGAGATACAAAAGTTTCTGATGATCCAGTTCCAGCTTCCCAATCGGCTAAATTTTTAACTAAAACACCACTTCCATCTGCAGTAGCATTTAAAACTGAAGAAGATGCACGGACTACTGCGAGTCTACCACCATAATTTAAATATTCCGAAGCAACAAACCAATCATCTGCATTATTATCAGTTGGTTTTCCAAACACATCAACAAATTCTTTTTGGGTGTTGATATTTATAATTTGTCCAATAGGGCCTTTTTTGAATGTAGATGCAAAAGCAGCGGTAATTTGCTGAGCCCCAATTACCACAACATTAGATAGGTCACGCTCTTTAAGAACTATTCCAGGCGAGACTTGACTTGACATTTTATTCTCCTCTCGGTTAATCCAGTTTAAATCTAAAATTATTTATCAAAATTATTAATTCCACATATAAGAAATGTCTTCTTGTGTATCTCCATACCAAACTGTTCCGTCTTCTACAAAACCCTCATCACCCTCAAGTCCAGTAACAATAAAACCGAAAGGTGACATATCTTGTTCAATTTGATTTTTTTGTTCGTCATAAATTCTTTTGCGAACATCATTGTCCGTCATTTCTTTAAAATACTCTTGAACAGCTAACCAAGCAAATATAACTAAACACATCACAAGATCATCATGAAATCCTTCATCAGCTTCAAATGATTGCTTTTTTTGAATGAATGTGGTAAGCTCAGAAATAATTTCGTAATCTCTAAACAATAATTTGTCGTCCTCGATCATTTGCTTTAAATTTGCACAACCAACTTTCTTTACAGTGATTGACATTTTTAAACCAAGTTGAGTTTTAGTACCAGAAAATCCTTGACCAACAATTTGACCCGCTCTACCTCTCATAGAACACATCAATACATTCGGATACTCAAGATCATAATTAAGAATTGATGCTACTTGATCGCCTACATCATTTACTTCACATAAAACATATGCATTATTATATGCTCTAGCAACATCGTTTATAATATTAGGAAAAAGCATTGGTTTAATTTCATTATTTCTATATTTTGCAACTATTTTGTATGGAACTGTTGTGATATCAAAAACAATAAAAGCAGAATAATCCCCTCCTATACCTCTGCTTACGTCCGCTGTTATAATATATTCTGCTTTTTTATTTGGTTCTTCGTATATATCTAAACCTTTATTAGATTTAATTGGCGTATCAAATACTAACGATCTTAATTTTGATGCTGAAATAAGAGTATCAACCGAACCTAAGAAATTACATTCAAATTCCTGAGTAAATTGACGTTCAGAAGTATTCTTAATTGTTTCTTCTTTCCATTTAGCATCACGTCCAGGAACCTCAGACCAATGAACTTCGGTCCAGATATAATTATTTCTTTCATTTTGAGCATCTACCCACAATTTATAAAAATGATTCATGCCATATGGCGTTGAAATAATAATAACTTTTGTTTTATTTCCTGAAGAAATTGTAGGATATACTGATGAGAAAAAATCATCTGCAATATGATTTGGAACAAATGCAAATTCGTCTAAAAAAATAATATTAAATGACATCCCTCTCACAGCAGATGCTGAGGTTGATGCTGCCATAATTTTGGAACCATTTTCTAATTCCATAGAACCTTTGTTCCATGAAATAACTCCTTGCTGTAACCATTTAGGAAGATTTTCGTATGCTGTTTGTAATCTTCCTAATAAGTCACGAGCAGTTGATGCTTTGTTTGCTAGAATACCAATATTTGAACTATCATTAAATAAAGCATAATGAAGTAAATATGAAACTACTGTAGTGCTCTTACCAGTTTGTCTGGGAAGCTTAGCTATATTAAATCTATTTTCGTGAAATTTTTTTACAAGTTCTTTTTGAAAATCATACATTTTAAAAGGTACTAAACCTTCATCAACGGAAACAATTTTTACATAATTAACTGCAAAATATACAGGATCTTCTTTACATTTTAAATATTCTGCAATTTGTTTTTTAGTCCACTGATGAGGAACGTTCGCTTTTTTTAAAAGCGGATTTCCCAAATAAATCTGATCACTACTCATTTAAACTCCTTTGAACATCCTTATCAATAGCATCCATATTATTTAATCTATTTTCCCAACCTTTACCATCTGTAGTACCTTTGCATGGATTAATGCAAGTGTCATCTCCAAACTTGTCACATACTAAAGAAGCAAGTTCAGTTTCATTACCTTGTTTGTTTGTGCCAGTCCAAAAATGTTGACCGTTAATCCATAGGGCACCACATTTTGGGCAGGTCTTGGTATTCATAGCTCTTATCTGTATAAGGTCAATATTATATTTAGGATTTGTTATTTACGATGTCGTAATTATTACAAAAATTTTGTTATGGAATCCTCACCCTTCGTGCTTATTGTCCATATACTTAGCAGCCGAATCGACATAATCAGCTGCAAGTGTTATTTTCGATTGGACCCATCCAGGAATTTGCATAGTAGGAGATTTAATCAATGTTATTAGACGATCACAGCAATGTTTAATTTCTTCAAGCTGATTAAGAATCATCGCCCCTTCATCATCAAGTTCTCTACCCATTGCAACATCAATATGATTTTCGGATAATGATTCTTTGATTTCCTTATATGATTTTTTCTTTTTATATTCAGCTTTAAGTTTTTTTTCCATGGCTAGTAGATGTTTATAATAATCGGGAAATTCATCTAGATGTTGAAGGGCAATTCCATATGCTTCATCGTGAGATGTTACATGCTCTCTTTCTACAGTAGAACCAATTTCTGCCTGTCTAATAACGTATTTTACAGAAACACCATGTTTTCTTGCAATTTCTCTTTCTGTAGGTACTCTTTTTTTCATGATATATATGAAACTTTGACACCCCTTATGTCATCATTTGATGCATATATTTTTTCGGTTGATTTTTTTCTAATTACTAATGATTGCCCTGGGGTCATACTAAAAGAAGCAACAGTAGCTGGAGTTTCTGCCCCATCAGTAATTGTAACTAGATGTGTTGTATTTCCTTGTTCATCATGAATTAAACGTACTTCTGTGGCACCGTTAATTGTGCTAGCAGTTCCTGCAGTGACGGGTAATGCAATTTCTTGACTTAAGATTTTTAATCTCATCGCTTTTATAGTTTATTGATTATTTATCTTCAGACATTTTCTTACCCATGTCTTTTAACATTTTTTGAAGATCTGCAGTAGATCCAACAAACATAGTATTATTAACTGTAGTAGGTGAATTACCTTTTACTGGAGCATCAAGATCTTTCATTTTCTTTTGAAGATCAATTAATTTATCAGTCATGTCTGAGACCTGCTTCATAGCGTTCACAGCGACTTCGTATGCTCTAGGATGACCAGACTCCTGAGCAACCTCCAAGGCCCCTTGCACGGCCTCCTGGCCCTTTTCTATGAGGTCGTAGAGTTGACCACGAGTATATTCATAATCTTTTTGTGGATCTTCCTGTTTTACTTTTGAAATTTGTACAATAGGATTATTATTAGATGTTTCTGTCGAAACATCTATATCAAAAATTTGTTCCATATTTTTTTCAAAATCATTCATAATAGATCTATTTGCTCATTAAATCCAAAATCATCATCTGATGTTACTAAAGCATCATCAAGATTATTAATAATGTTATCATTATTTTTATCATCCAATGCTTTAGGAGAATATGTAAATTTAGCATTTCTTTTATGTTGATTATAAGTACCAACACTCTCAAAAACTATTGCTTTACGTATAATATCAATTTGATTAAATGGTCCATAGATATAAGATTTAGCAATAAAATTTAATTTCCATTCAATTAAACGTCTTTGCATAAAACTATCATCCCAATCATCTGTATGATCAACACCAGTTAATGTAATACATACATCACGGTTTTCATTCATTTCAGGAATAAAATTAATTGTTATGTTGAAATTTGGTTGAAAGTATGGTAAAATCTGTTCAAGAATTTGCAATCCATCGTCTTGATTTTTTGTTAATATTCCTAATTCAAAATCAATATTATATGGTACAGGAACATATTGTACTTTTACTTCAGAACCATTGTTGTCAATAACTGCTTTATATTTTTGAATCGGACTAGTTTTTCGTGAACTATCATAACCAATATTTGTCATTTCGAAGTACATTCTCGGAAACTTAATATCTTGATATGGAGGTCCTGGAGTAGGGTCAGGGTTCTGTTCAATACGTCTTATGAATTTATCTTTTGGTCCATACGCCAAAGGAATTTTTTGGACATTAATAATATCTCCCGTTTGAGGATTTCTTCTTTGAACTTCTATGTTATTAAAAAGTGTCCCAAACCCTATAACGGTTTTTCTAATTGCTTCGTTATAAAAATGCGAGCCTAACGTTGTTTTGTACCCGTTTATTCAAAAATAACTATTAATTTATTTATTAGAAGCTACCCGTAAAATTACCATATTCACCAAAAGGATTTATTTCATCAAATACAAGAATATCATCTGCTTCGGTTTCTATATCTTTATTTTCTTCATATTGAGTATTAGGATCATCAATTGTACTGAAGGAGACAATTTCCCATTCAGCTTGAGATATTTCACCGGTTACTAATTCTTCTTCTATAAATGTTCCTGTTCTATCAATAACGGTAAGAGTTTTTGTAGTTGAATTCCAATTAGTTACAGTCGCACTTACATTAGAAACAGATCCTTCAACTTTTTCACCTACAACAAAATTAAGACCTGTTGGATTGTTAGCAAAAATTATATTAATAGCAGGACTTTGAATTAAATCAATATTATCAATTTGTGATATACCTGTTTCAATTGTTTCGTTACCAATTTCATATAATTCTGCTGTAATAGTATAAAATTGTAATTTTCCAAATTGATGAAATACTGCTTCTACTTTCACATATTTGATTTCATACAAATCTTTAGTTAAAGGAAAAAATAATAAATCTCCTTCTAATGGTCTCGGTCCTAAATCATAAGTTTCTGATTCTTGTAACCATCTACGAGAAGAAACATTAAATACAATTTCATCTGTAACTTTTAATCCAAATTTATTAATAAATTCACTATTGTTTCCAAATCCTTCTACATTTTGTAGAATCATTTCAATTTGTAATTGTGTTTCAAATTTAGAGTAAATTACATCATCTAATGTGTTTTCTTTAATGATAGTTCTTGGTAAATAATAAATATCTGTCCCAAAAAGTTTTATTTGTTCATCTGTAAGATCTTGATATAAATTTTGTTCCCCTTCATATCCTGCATAATATGAAGGAAAATACTGACTTGTAGGCATTGTTTTATCCTATAAGATCCATAGGTGGCAAAGAATAATCTGTAAGCATTTTTGCTTCTAATTCTTTTACTTCGTTATTTCCATCTTCCCATATTTCTCTTCCGTTTAAGGTAATTCCTCCAGGAAGCTGAACATTATTATACTTAATAAGGTTTTGCCCCCACTGTCTTTTGATCAAAGCAGTAGCGTATCGTTTTAAAAAACTATCATTATAAACTTGAGACCATTCTTGAGGATCTAAAGCCCTATAACAATCAATAACAAGATACCTTCCTTCTTTGACTCTTGTTCGATCAATATCAATATACAATCTATCTTGTCTTTTATTAAATCTATATTCTACAAGACCACCTGTATTTACTACCATGTCAAGTGTTTCAAAATATTGTTTAATCATATAATAATATGACATGTCAAAATTTCCAAATGTATAGCCGGATGAAAATGAAAAAATATCAAGTAAGAAATATTGATTACTTAATCCCCACATTTCATTGGCAGAAAGATTTGAAGTTACTCCAAATACTTTTTGAATGCCAATTACATGATCTGGTACTTCGATAAAGTTTTTTCTATTTTCCCATCCGGCACCATCTGGATCATCTGTACTAGAAAGTTCGTTTGTTTCTTGAAATCTTTCTACATCTTCTGCAGTAAATTGATGTTTAAGATACATTCTTTCAATACCATCAAAATGATATTCTTGATAATATTGAATTGCATCATCAATTAAATCTTCAATCTGATTACTATCTACATTAATTTGTAATACAGGATAACCTAATTTTCTCAAACAATACTCTTTAAATTGTATTCTAGTATTAGGCTTAGCCATTGATTGATTTTTTAATTATTTATTGATGGTTTTGAATTTAAAATCCTGTAGAATTTATTATATTTGTTCAATCATATTTATAAAAACATGATATTATGATTCTGACTCCGTAGGTTCTTCAGTATTTAAAAGATCTAATGTTTCTAGACCACCAATCAACTTTAATTTATATTCTTTAAGCTTTGTAAGATTTTCTTCTAGTTCAGTAATTTGCTTTTCAGTTTTAGATAATTGTTCCTGAAAATTTGTTCTAACACTTTCGATTTCCATATTATAATCAAGAGATATAATTTCTATTATTTATTTAAGTTATAATTTTTTGTAAACGAAACAGCCATTAATATTATCTACTTTTTCAAATTCTAAAAGTTTCATTAATTCTACCGCTTTTAAAGTATCTTCTGACCATTCTATATCATCCACAAAACAATAACCTCCTTTAACAATATTTGTTGCATAGTTAATTATGTCTTTTAGTAATTGAATTGTGTGTTGACCATCAATATGCAAAACATTAATATTTTTGATATTTCTAATTTCATCACTTGTAGATTTAAATAAAGTTACATAATCATTTACACCTAATTTGTCAATACCATTTAAACATATTTGATACATTTTTTCTAAGTTGACATTACTCCAAAATTGCTTATGACTTGGATGATCATAACCAATTGTCGCTTCTTGATTTGACCAGGGATCTATTCCATATACTTTACCCTTGTTTAATTGTTTTAATGCAAGAGCAAAAGGAAACAAACTTTTTCCTCCATATACTCCTATTTCCACACAAACAGGATCATGATAATTTGAACATGTTTCTAAAACACAATTAATAATTTTATTATATTTTGTTTCAGAACACCATCCCCATTCCCCATATTGTTCATCAAAATTTTTATATAAATTTATTAATTCATTTTTGATATCATTTTTATTGCTTATTTTCGGAAGAAGAAAATTTTTAACTCTAGGAAGATCAAAAATTATTTTTGGTAACAATTGTACTGGATAATTTCTTTTTTCATATTGATTGTACATTTCATCAGATACAATTTCTTTCACAGATTCTGTTGAAAGAGTGTTAACTGACGACATATTTGCATAATGAATAAATGAATCAGCTTTTTTCTTTCTTCTTTCTTCTCCTCCCATCCACGTAAAATGCCAACCACAATCTTGAACTATTGCATTTTTTTCTGTTATCCATCTAGGTTGATATTCATTCAACACATTAGATCTCATTTTAGTTGGAGTTCCACCATTTTTTAGTTGTTTTGCTGTACATAACAATAATGAATTTTGCCATGGAACAGGACTATTGTTTTCAAACAGTCTTTTATCTGCTCTACCTTCAAATAAAATTAATGGAACTTTAATTATATTTTGATGATTATTTCTACAAACTGAAGAAAAATATTCTACGTATTTTGGATCAATAATTTCATCACAATCACTTAATATAAAAACAGTATCATCGGAATAATTATCAATAATTGATAAAACAGCATCACGTTGAATTCTTTCTCTTGTCCATGCTTTAGATTCAGCAGCACTTTTTGATTCTGATGAATTATATTCATCAATTTCATTAGGAATCAAAGAATTATCATCAATTTTTATTTCTAATACTTTTATTTTTTCTTTTGGAAGATTTAATTCTTCAATCAAATTTTTACATATAAACTCTTTAGAAATACCACTATGTGTATAATTCAATTCCGAGATAATAAACTGATCTACATAATCATTTAAAAGATTAATTCGAAGCTCTAATAATTCTTTTTCGTTAAAAAATGGAAAACAATCAATAACTTTTTTAGTGGGTAAAACAGCAGAATAATTTTGTAAATGATATACAAACGAATTAACTTTAATAAAATTGAAATTTAATTTAGGAAGAATATTTTCAAAAAGATCTATATCATTGGGGTGGGGATATTTAATTTCATTTGGATATTCCACAAAAGTTTTTTTATGGAATGCTACTGGCATATACCATCCCTTACAATTATGGATAATTTCTGGAACTTTTGTTATATTTTGTGATACAAATGTATTAAATTTTTCATAGTCGAATGTTTCTGGAGTAGTACCACAATTATATTCAATATTTCTATCATTTACAGGAATTCTTCCAGATTCTACTAAGTATCCGGTAACTACAGTATTTTGTTTACAGTGTTCAAAAAATGGAACGTCCCAACCAGGGGATACAAACATATCATCATTTAAAAGTATTACTACATCATATTTTGCTTTTAATACACCTTGATTATAAGCAGAATAAACATCAGTTTCATCAATAATTTCTATAAGTTCATAATTATTAATAGTATTTTGTTTTAAATATTTTTTACAAATATCGATGCAAGTACTATTTGAAAGATAAGGCAATACTATAGAAATTTTATTCATAGTTAAAATCCTAAATGTTTTTTTCGATTAAATTCAATATCATATTGTTTATATTCATTATGTAAATTATAATTATCATTAGCAAATTGATGCCAATTTTCCCAATTTTGTCCCCAAACACTATTTAAATATTCTTTGTTTAACATGTGAGAATCAAAAATTTTTCTTGTCATTAAATCCCCTTCTATTTTTGAAGTTTGAGACCCACTTTGGGAATAGTCTTTAGTGTTTCCGTGATAATAGTGCGAATGAACAAAACTTCCTTTAATATTATTCTTTTTAATTTTTAATAAATAGTCGCAGTCTTCGCAATAAGCCGGATATAAATTTTCGTCGAATAGTCCGCATTTTTTAACAGCACTATCTTTTAATAAGAAACATTCAAAAGAACCTAAGTCATAAGAGGCAAATTGTTCATTGATAGATGGCGGCCAAACTATTCCAACTTCCTCATTTTTACTTTTTGCAACCATCTCTTCCAAAAATCCCGGAGTGAAAGATACGTCATTATTGCAAATAATCCAATATGGTTCCATTACATACGATTTAATAATTAAATTCCACGCTGCTGGTACTCCTATATTAGACGGTAAATGGCAAACTTTTACGTTTTCTATGTAGTCATGATTAATATTACATAATTGATCCAACTCTGTTGTTATTTGGTCTCTTCCATTATTATTAATAATAAAAAAATCTTTAACAGGATAGTCAACACTATTTATCAGCCTTTTTAACCAGTGTACTCCGTTTACAATAGGGACTCCAATAACAGGAATAGGAACGTAATAAGTATTTTCTAAAGTTTCATGCCCGTGATTAATTATTTTTTTAAATTCCGGTACTTCTATTATATTTAGCCATTCTTTGCGATTTTTATCAAAATTTTCGTAGGTAAGTTCTTCCGTGATATTAATTGCATTTTGTTTTCCTTTTTTAATTATTCCGCAACCTTGGTCCGTGTTTACAACATACATCTCTAAATCATCTCTTGTTGATCGTAGTTCAACAAATGCCTTCCAACAATCCCCGTTCCATACCCCATGTCTAAATGGAACGAGTTGATGTTCTTTACATATCGGATTCATGTCATGGCAAACAATGTATCCGTTATCATTTAAAACTTCTAGAGAATTAAGAATATCTCTTAAAACCTGGTCAGCATAATGCAATCCATCTATAAAAATAATATCGAACTTTTCATTATTATTTTTGAAAAACTCATCCGATGTTACGTGAAAAGTTGCGGGACTATTTGTATCTGGATCGACTCCCACTTTATATTTGCAATTTATTTTTGCTAAATTTTGTCCATCAAAAACGCCAATTTCAAGGTACTTTTTAGCATTTATTTTTTCAATTAATATATTAATAAGGTCGTTTCTTTCTACAGCATTAGATTGTATTTTTTGATCAGATAAATACATATCTACAATTTTACTAAAATTTTTCTCTAGTAAGAAAAACTTTCTTAAATGCTCGTGCTCTAAAATCTGAGTCGGTAAATCTTCCACAGGATATTCTTTTAATACATATCCCTTATAGCCCCAAGGATTAATACCTCCAATAGATGGTTTCCATTGATTAATAAATTCTTCTAACTCTTTAGAATTCATATCTTTGTGTATAGAATCATTTATTCTATCCGCATAATGAGATGTGGATTTTTGTTTTAATTTTAATCTGTTATTATCTCCCATCCAACTAAAATGCCATCCACATTCTTCGATTCTTTTACCATCTTGAGTGATATAAACTATTGGATAAGGATTGTTAATATTAAATCTCATTTGAAATGGAGTGGCATTTTTAAAATGAGACGTTGTGCACATAAAAAATACATTATCCACGCAAACTGGAGTATCAGTCTCCACATTATAAGCTCTTAAATTTGCCTTACCCTCTAATTCTATAAGAGGAATTTTTATCAAGCAATTTTGATTAGCTAAAGCCATATCAGAAAAATATGGGATATTTTCTGGTTTTATGATTTCATCACAATCAGATACAAAAAATACAGTATTATCATCAAATTGATCTATGATTGTTAACAGGCTATTTAATAATAATCTTTCTCTGGTTCTTGCATTTACAGAATTTTTATAACTATCATTTGATTTACCAGATAATGATCTAAAAGCAATATCATCCACAGTATTTTTTATATCTTCATCATTACTTGGTAACTCCACCTCAAGAACAATAAATTTATCTTCTGGAAACCCTAATTCTTTAATATATTTTTTTGCTAATAATTCTTCTCGTGGAATGCCACTTTGCGTTTTAGTTCCTTCAAGAATTACAAATGTATCTACATAGTCTTTTAACATATTAAATCGTAGTTCTAATAATTCTTTTTCGTTAAAGAATCTAAAACAATCAATAATTTTTTTACTCATAATAGGTAGTTCTGTGGGATAAAATTTCATAATACTATTTTTTAAATCTTCTGGAAAATTATTAAAATCATAATTTTTGAGCGAAAACTCCTCTTTGTCTCTTTCAAAAAGATCTTTTTTATTTTTAATACTATCCGAAATATTATCAATATATTCTTTTTTATTAAACTTTATATGAGAAAGAGCCCCTAATTTTGATTTAATTTTATCTACACCTCCAAAGTAAGAAAAATGCCATCCTGCTGATGGTATCACAGATAAGCCACATCTATTTTCTCTAATAGTTTGACAACCATTTGTAATTGTAATACCCACAGTAGTAATATATGAACCCCACCAAATGAAATCTTTTGTGGTGTTAAAATTATAGAAAAATAAACGATTTTGCAATACAAAATAGTAATTATTATTTTCTTGAGTATCTATAATAATTTTTTTAATAACTTTTTTATCGGGGATTTCGTCACAATCTCCAAATATAAACATATCATTTTCAGAAAAATTATATTTTTTTAAAAATGTAGACACATAATTTCTTTGAGCTTCTTCAATTTCCCAAAAATCTCCATCCTCGGGAATATTATATTTGGTTATATCCGGTTCATATTTTAAACGGATAATTTTATTTCTAATTTCTTCAGGAATTTCTTCCCAAATTTCATCAAGATGATACGGTTTAGGTTTTCCAGAATGAGTATAATTAGATTCGCAAATAATGAAATTATCTATGACATCATTCAAGTAATCCAAGCGAAGTTTTAATACATCAAACTCATTAAAAAACAAAAACGCATCAACAACCTTTCTATTCATTATAGTTGATCCAAGTCCAAATTTTTCCATATTTTCATCAATAACTTTTTTTTGATTTTCATCCATAAGGTGATAATAATTGCTACGAAGCAATTGACATAATTCTCTAGTCTCTTTTCCTTTACCCCATGGCCAAGACGCTACCATTTTCTGAAACATTAATAAATGTTTTCCAGAATATTCGGGAATATCTATATCTTCAATGTTATTACGCTCATAACATTGTAATCCTAAATTAGCATAGATATAACAATTTTGCCAATCTCCTCTTGTTTGATAAATCGAGGAGAGAAAATAATATGCTTCTGGCCTATCTGGAGAAGATATTAAAGCATTTTCTATTAATACTTTTTCTGTTCCTTCTCTTGAGCCTTGTTTTTGATAACAAAAAGCTGATCTTAATAATGACTTATATATTAAAATTTTATCTTCTGATCTTTCGGAAGCCCTTAAATAATAACTATGAGCAGGAGCTGTATGATTTTGACTTTCATACCACGCAGCTAAATTATAATTTTTTTCTCCATTTTCTGTATCTAACGAATAATCAGTCAGTTCATTCATTTATAAATTCCCCAATAAAAGTTTTTGGTGTTTTTAAAATATAAGCAGCATTATCTTGAAAACCAAAAGTAATTAAATAACTATCTTGATATTCTACAAGACCACAGCAGAATTCAACCTTTGCATTCAAAAAAGAAAATAATTTAGAAAATCTTTGATTTTGAAAATTACTATCCCACAATACAAATCTATGTCTATATGTTCCATCTTTTCTTCCTTGCTCAGATTGATATAATTCAGTTTCATGAATTAATGTCATATAGCCATCTTTATATTTGATAATCTGAGAACCACCTCGCATATCATTAAATCCAGATATGTATTCTGTTGTAACAAATACTTCGGTATCATTACCATTCGGATCAAATTTCATTAATGCAGTTGGATTGGTCCACTTCAAAAGATGAAATGGTTTATCTTCAATAGGTGTACAATTTTTCATGCAATATTCATTATCTGGAGGAGGTCCAGGAATGCGATATCTAGAAACTTCTTTAATATTATTTCCATCAAGTTCGAGTTCAGAAAGTTCCATTCTTCCTGTTCCGATAGTATCTAAATCTCTTCTGACGCCAATACCATATAATTTATTTTCCCATTGTATTAATCGAACATCCTCAAGACCAACAAAATGCCATTGCGGTATATAAGTATCAAATAATGATGTGTCTATATTGTTATGACTAATTAAATCTAGATTATCATCTAATTGTAAAATATGATTAACTGTTCTTAAATTCATATCTTGTTCAGGATGAACATATACCAATGGTCCCCATATATGTTCATGAATATTTAATTCAGCATGATATAAAGTGTAATTTACATTACGAACATTTACTAATATTTTGTTATTTACAACACAAACAGATGGATTTGTGAGTGCAGGTCCTTTTAAATTTTCAGAAGGAATAAGTAAAGGTTTAATAATTCCGCCATTTTCTAATGCCAATTTCACAAAATTATTCATAAATTTTCATCTCTCAACGTCTCAAAATTATATAATTATTATATGGTATTTTTTATTTCGTAAATTTTTTACAGCTGTCAAGTAACAAATAATTTGCTTCTTTCATACTATTTATGTCGAGTAATTAATACTAAAAAATTAAAATTTTATATGCTATATAACTAAATTTACTATAAATTATCAAATGCCAAAGCGAGTTCTAGAAGCATCAAAGATTTGCGTTACTTCGCTTGCATTAAGAGCAACCTCATAAACCAATGCCTGTCCAATATGGCAAGTCGTCATTTCACCGTAGCCAGGATCGCCACCAAGGTAGAAGGGAGATCCGGCAGAATTTGTATACCAATCATTAAAACCAGTTTTTACTGATACCGTGTTTTTATAGTAAGTAAAGTTGAAACCGTTTTTAACAAAGCAGACGTGCATCCATTCATTCTGAGGCAACACATAATCAAATTTTATAGCGGGATACTCAAATGCCTTTGGGGTTAGCTTGATAAATGGTGCTGGGTATCTGTTGCCCATGATGACATCATCGGTGCTTTCAAATATTCTAAAAAATATGCTCCAAGTAAATGAGCCCGTTGGGGTGATCTCAGGCTGTGTGTAGTTCGAAAATGCCGCGTAATCGCTGCCACCACCCCCGAAGGAAATATAGCCACCAAAGTCAGGAGAATATGTGGAGTTACCGCTTAGATTTCCATTATAGCCATTACCGCTAAGATCAAACCATGTTGTACCATTATAAGGGCTTGGATAAGAATTAGGATCAGATGCATCTAAGTAGATTTTTAATCCAGATAAAGGCACTCCAGATCCAGGTCCAGATTGAACTGTCGTAAATATATACGGATTAATATAAATTAAACTCATGATTCCGGTAACGATAAAGTATAAATTGAAGATAAATGACTATCATTTAACATTTGCTGCAATTTTTCTATCCACTGGTTATCAAGATTAAGTTGAGAAAGAAGTAACCATATAGATTGTTGCATAGCAGGAGGATTTGCACGACCCGCAAGACAATCTTGCATAGCACTTACAAATATCGCAAGTGCTCCTGCTGGAGCTGGAGAACTAGTAGTCAATACTTTGTTAAGAACTTCTTGATATACATCACTTATTAATAATTCTGCATAAAATTTATTATAATCTGGTGATGGCGGTGGCAGTTGTTCAATCAACCATCCGTAAGTATATGTAAGAGCATCAAGATCAATTGTTGATGTTGGCATTAAATATTCATTATCAGGATCATAGGTAGGTTTGGGATCATGCACTAGAGTAATTATTATATAGCGATCTGTGTCGAGTCCTAGAACTGGCTCATCATCATTACGTGGATATGCTATTAATTTTGATTCAATTAAATCCCACAATGCTTTATTAGACATTATCAATTTCTCCTTATTTTTAAGTAAACTTTTAATCCTTTACCAGCTGTAGTTGATCCAACTTGAATAATATCAATCGTAATTAGTGCATTATCAGCTAATGCAGTATCACTGATAACTGCCGGAACATCGGCAGTAGATGTAGAAGTCTCTCCACTATCAATAGTTAATCTTGTAGAAAATATACTCGTTCCACCTTCCTTTATATCAACCTCAATTTTTGAATTAACAGGTGCTGTATTTACAGTGGCTCTTGCATTTAATAATGTACCAGCATAAGGCATTCTAAAAGATACCTTATCATTTCCTGATGTAAGATCAGTAGTTTCATCAGAAGCAGCAATTACGAACCAATCTTCATTTCCTGTCCATTTTACTCCAGAACCAGTAGAAGTAAGAACATCGCCAGAAGTACCCAATAGATTATCAACATCATAAAGTCCACTTCTAAGCCTTATATTTCCAAAGACATCTAACTTTTGTGTAGGAGTTGAAGTTCCTCCTACAGCAATATTTCCATCGTACGGTGCTAATTGAATAGTTCCATCAGCATCTACATCAATACTAGGAATACCAGAGACATCATTAACTGAAAATATAGAACCGGATGTTAAGTTATTAGTAATACTAAAAAGTTGTCCCGCAGAACCTTCAAATGAAATTGTGCCGGAGTTTAAAGTATCGTAAGGAATTATATCAATAATTGATCCAATCCCAAGTGCTCCAGTTGAAGGAGTAAATTGGAATTTCGTTGTTGATATATTTAAAGAACTTACAGGACTAGTATTATCCGCGAATGTTATATATTTTGGAGTAGTTGTACTAGTATCATCAGTAAGAGTTATAGAAGTACCACCACCTCCACCTGCAGGTCCTTGTAATCCTTGGACTCCTTGATTAGATATTCCTTGAAGACCTTGAATACCTTGATTTGATATACCTTGAAGTCCTTGTAATCCTTGAGGTCCTTGAGGTCCTTGTAATCCTTGAGGTCCTTGTAATCCTTGTAAAATTTCACCCTGAAGTCCTTGAATACCTTGAGTTCCTTGAACAGTATCTCCATCTGTTCCAGGTGTACCTTGAAGACCTTGAATACCTTGTAAAATTTCACCCTGAAGTCCTTGTAATCCTTGTAAACCTTGAGGTCCTTGTAATCCTTGAGGTCCTTGTAATCCTTGAGGTCCTTGAAGACCTTGTAAAATTTCACCTTGAAGTCCTTGTAATCCTTGAGGTCCTTGAGGTCCTTGTAATCCTTGAATACCTTGGTTTGA
>Ga0136656_1000092_pt1 | contig 25921 bp, 44 predicted proteins | sample CPBDNA_9_FD_94862 | JGI IMG/M metagenome (GOLD analysis project Ga0136656, IMG submission 94862) | Freshwater to marine salinity gradient microbial communities from Chesapeake Bay, USA - CPBay_Sum_15_0.8_DNA (version 2) | ecosystem: Environmental > Aquatic > Marine > Coastal | place: USA...
ATGGGTTCTTAAAACCAAACTTAATCTCGTCTGCGAGAACGTAGCCAGGAAGCATCAGTATACCTACAAGCGCTGCACCAGCAAGAAATGCTCTCAGCAAGTCCCAATGACTCCAGATATGAGGTCCAACAGCGCTCTTCAACAGCTCATACTCTCTTTTGTTCATTGTCTTCTCCCATCTCAATAAGCTCATCTCTCTTTCTGTATTGTAAAATTACATTGACTTTTTGTTGAAGTCTTATCATATCGTTGTCAAGCATTCTATTTGCATCTATACATCTAATAAGAGCTAGATGCATTTGCTCTATTTTTGGTTCCAGCTCATTAGAAATGAACGTCCAAATGTAGTAGATGAAGTACCCCATTCCAATTGACATCACAACTGGAAACCCAAAGTCTTGTATTAATACTGCTATTTCATCCATCAATCTCTCCGAACGTCTAGCTTGCCGTCTTCTTTGAAGTTTTCTGCACGAGCAATCCTATCGATGTCCGGAGTTAATTCTAACGCGCTGCTGACGAGTAGATCAATTTTCATTAGTTCATTACAACCAACTCTAGCCCTATCTTCCAGCATCTTTGTAAACGTTGTTAGTGTTTCAATGTCGTCGCAAATACCTTCAAGGATCTGTTTAAGAACCATAAAGATAAAGAAACCCATGATGACCGCTCCACCAATAGGTACACCAACTTCTGATAAAAATTGAACAAAGTCCATGGTGGTATTTAGTTGACTAATTGGTTTGCTTAATGTATAATAGGTGACCAAAAAGGAGTACTAAATATTACTATGGATAATGATAAATTATGGGTTATACTTTTTTGTGTTTTGATGATATTTCCTATAGTGATGGCCATCCTTCAAATATTTGGCGTCATACCTATGTACCCAATACACTATAATGAAACCATCCATCTAAATTTGATAAATTTGAGTTTACTTTAATGACACTCCAAAAAGATTTACAAAATGCAGTTGGCGCTACAGACGTCAACAATAAGCAAGACCAGGAAAACCAGGACGCTCGGAACCCAGTTCAAGTAATGTCTCACTTTGACGAATTCAATAATGAAATAGGAACAATTGTTTACAGAAACGAGGGCGACTTTAGAGATAGCACAAAACATGCTGATGGCATTTCTGGTTATCAAGGCTTGAGAACAATAAAGCAAGATGATGCAGTTGACGTTCATTATTATTTCAATGGTTGTAGTATTACGTGGGGCGATGAGTTAGAAAAACCTGATTCAGAGGCTTATCCCTTTTACATGCTCCGTGCGCTTCATAAGATATTGCAAGAGAATAACAATAGTGTTGCAATAAGATCTAATCTTCTTAACGAGTCTCTAAGAGGCGGAAGCAATGATAGGATTCTAAGAACATCAACGCAGACATTGTATAGTTGTGCAATCAATCAAAAATATTTTTCAGAAGATGTTCATCCAAAAAAGTCACTACCAAGATGGGGTGAAGCTGGCCATGTATGGCCACCTAAAGTTGCTGTAATTCAATGGACATATCCAATGAGGTTTGAGTGTTGGAACGATGACAAGGAAAGATATGCAGCAATCGCACCACAACATCTAGCAGTTGAAAACCAATATCGTACTGTCAATGCAATGGGTAGGTTTACAGAAACAGAAACAGATAAAGTCTGTAGAGCCATGGTTGATACAGGTAGCTTTTCAATTGAGTTTCAATTACAACAAATGTTCACACAGATGGTCCATTTAAGAAACACATATCAAGTTATGAACGTTCCGTATTTGTTTATAGCCTTTCCTGATGAGAGAGTTATGAAACAAATTAAAAGATATGAAAAGACGTGCTACAATGTTGCAGAAAGAAATGCACTAGAGATGTATTATTTGTTAAAAGAAGATCCATGGTGTCTTATGGATGTTGAAGATGGTATATTTAATATGCTAACAAAAAACGATCAATGTTATCTACACAAAGGTGGTCATCCAAATAAAGAAATGCATAAACTTTATGCTGAGCATTTGATAGAGGCAATGAAAAATAATGGCGTCGTTGATAAAATCAAACAAAATGGAATTTGAAAGAGTATTAGGATTTAGTGAAGGGTTTCATGATGCTGCGCTATGCGTGGTAGACGTTGATGGTGAAATATTATTTGCATCAAGTTCAGAAAGATTCTCACGTCGCAAAAACGATAGACATATTTGTACAAAATTAATTCAATCAATTCATCCATTATTAGATGGTCATAATTATGTAAAGGCATATTACGAAGACCAGAAGGTAAAAAATTGGAGATTGTGGTTAGCTGGTCAAAAGAAATCAAAAACAACAACAGTGTCATACGATTACCATTATCCGCACCATATGTCTCATGCCGCAGCTGCATTTCAAACAAGCCCATACGATGAGGCCGTTGCTGTTGTTATTGATGCAGTTGGTGAATTTGATACTGCAAGCATTTGGGCATGTAGTTATGACAAAGGCAAAGCAGTCTATAAAAAGAAATGGTCAATGAAATATCCAAGATCTGTTGGTTTATTCTACAGCGCTATGACTGGTCGTGTAAGTTTGAGACCAATGGACGAAGAATACATTATGATGGGAATGGCTGCATACGGTAAACCAATTTACATTAACGAAATGAGACCATTACTCAAAAGAAATCTACATCGAGGTGCAAGATACTTTCAACCTGATGGCAAAGATGTCGATATAGCAGCAACTGCTCAACGAATTTTAGAAGAAGAGGTGTTAAGCATCTTTGATAGAGCATCAAAGTATGGAGATAATTTTGTTTATGGTGGTGGCGTCGCTCTAAACTGTGTAGCCAACAGCATGATTGTCAAAAAATATCCTAATCTTTGGATTATGCCATGCCCAGGTGATGCGGGAGGTGCTTTAGGAGCAGCTGCATTGACAGTAGGATGCAAGTTAAATTGGAAAGATCCTTATCTTGGATATGAAATGCCGACTGTTGATGAGAAATTGGTCGTAAAACAGCTATTAAAAAATAAAATTGTAGGTGTGGCTTCTGGTAAAGCAGAATTTGGGCCAAGAGCTCTCGGCAATAGATCGTTGCTTGCGGATCCAAGAGGTCCTACTATGAAAATCAAAGTAAATGAGATCAAAAGACGACAAAAATTCCGTCCTTTTGCGCCTGCAATACTAGAAGAACATTATCATAACTATTTTTTGGGCAATCCAGACAGTAAATACATGCAATTTACGTCAATTTGTACAAAACCTGATGAATTTCCTGCAATAGTTCACGCAGATAACACATCAAGAGTGCAAACGGTGGGTCCAAATGACAATACAGTGCTTAGAAAAGTGCTAGAACTATGGTATAAAAAGACAAGATGTCCAATGCTGCTCAACACATCACTTAATATTCGTGGAAATCCGATAGTTAATGATCATTATGACGCAGTAAACTTTAGCAAAATGTACGATGTACCAGTAATTATTAAATAATGGAGTAAAAAATGAGTAAAATCAACAAGATAGCAACAGCTGAATTCAAAAAATCCGCAAGAGTTGTGTCAGATTACGTGAATGATATGATTTTCGAGCAGCCAAGAGATGGTTTAATGAAGCAAACATTCATCAGTATGGAGAAAATGCCTACTGGATTGGTGAAAGTTACCACTACATAACGTAAATTTGGCATAAAAGGCGACTATTACGACACGTCCAAAATAGAAGTCCTTTAGAATCAAGCAGTTACAACTTAGATTTTTTCACATCAACCTGTTGACTTTTTGGAAAAAGGGGTGTATAATGCAAGTATGAAAAATGATAAGGAGTTAAATATGATTGAAGATTATAGAATTTTTACTAATGGTCCTACTAAAGTGACCAATGCGGTTAGAGAAGCTGCTGAATGGATTTGTGAAGACTGGCCTGAAGGTGCTGGTTTTGGTTCTTCAGATAGAGCTTCTGTTTACCACCTTGCGATGAGATATATTCTAGGTAACGAAAATTACAAACTATGGTCACATGGTGCTCTAAAAATTAATCCTACAGAATACTCAATGTTCACTGAGTTTGCAAACAACTGCATTAGCGAAGAGTTGCATAAGGCAGAGGAAAGATATGGGTACTAAGAAGAAAATTATAGTAACAGACGTCGATGGTGTCCTCCTAAACTGGGAGGATGCCTTTCAGATTTGGATGGAACATCAAGGTTTCAAAAAAGTAAAAGGTCATCAGTTCATTTATAATGCAGCTGATCAATTTGGTTTAAGTACAGCAGAAGGCAAAAAATGGGTCAAGCTGTTTAACCAATCAGCAGCGATCGGTTTCTTGCCACCTCTTAGAGATGCTCAAGAAATAGTAAGCCTACTTAATAACAATTACGGTTATAGGTTTGTTGTTTGTACGAGCTTATCTAAAGATAAAGCAGCTCAAGCACTACGTACCAGAAACCTTAAAAAGATATTTGGCGATGTGTTTGAAGAATTTGTATATCTTGATACTGGTGAAGATAAAGATCAAGCTCTATATAAGTTAGGTAAGAAGTACAGAGGCTGTCTGTGGGTTGAAGATAAAGTAGAAAATGCTCATGCTGGCGCTGCTGTGGACTTTGAACCAATTGTGATGGAGCATGGCTACAATATGAACATGGAGCATGATTACTTCACAGCTAAAGATTGGGAAGACATCTATCTTCACATTATAAGGAAAAAATGAAATTCACAGAACTACAAGCATGTTGTAGGACCAAGAACTGTAGAGGTCCTAAAAAATACGATAGAGTAGAATATCCTCATAATGGATTTAATACTATACCTAAAGGATTCATAAGACTAGATCCATGTGAAGCTGAATACTTATACATGATGGCTAAAAAGTCACAGTTAGGTATTGTTGAGCTTGGTAGATTCAAAGGTGGCAGTACATTATTAATGGCAGCTGCAGCAAACGTACACGTTCACTCTGTTGACATTGATCCTGTAGATGATGTATACTTGTCCCAGTTGATCGACGAGCTAGATATTGATAATATTGAACTGTACGTTGATGACAGTCAGAAGACTGATCTACCACATACAATAGAATACGACCTTCTATTTGTTGACGGCGATCATAGTTATGAAGGTGCATTCAACGATATGGACAATTGGTGGGACGATCTTGCTATTGGCGGCCATGTAATATTACATGATTGTTATGATATGTACGACATCCCTCAAGCAGTGAGTGATTTTATAGTTGGTAAAAATATTGCAATGCATGTTTCCCCATTCAACTCTTATAATGTTTGGGAAAACAAGTGGGGCTCTATTTGTCATTTTCAGAAGTTAGGAGCATAATATATGATGTTAGTAGAAGTAACCGGCACACGTGGCGGTAAGGTTAATAGTGATGTTGAGACAGTTATCAAAGACGCAGCATACTATTTTTGTTCTAAACTGGGCCTCAATCGCTTCAAAGGTTTACTGACAATTCGTATTCCTAAGACTGTAGGAGATCTTCAAGGTGGTGCAGCAGGTTTTGCACAAGCCACTAAAGAAGATATCTGGGAAGGTGACATCCTTCTTGCTAATTATAAAGATGATCCTAAAGAGATGATTGGTGTATTAGCACACGAAATGATTCACATCAAACAATTCTTCCGCAAAGAGTTATCTGAATGTGGAGCATACTTTGGTCATAGTATTGACTCAAAGGATCCTTGGGAGAAAGATACTCCATGGGAACGCGAAGCGTATCTATGGGGACCAATTCTCGCAGACAACTACATGAACAGCGTTGACCTAAAATAACTGCTGTTGTATAATAACGTTTTTGGAGTACAAACAATGGACGAATATCAAAACTTGGAAAAACTTGGCTTCACATTTGCAGCTGCTATTGATTCTCAACTTCGAGCATACACTGCTGTGATGGAACCACTTAACGATTTGGAACTTGATTATGTTAAAACTAAACTTAAGTCAGAACAAGATCCACTGCTTGCTACCGTTTGGGCACAAATGGCTGGCATGCGCGAACTTCCAGCCCAAGAAGAAGCTGAAAGTAAATAAATTATAACAGTTCGAATCTGCCAGTAGCTCAATGGATAGAGCAACGGCCTTCTAAGCCGTAGGTTGCAGGTTCGACCCCTGCCTGGCAGGCCAAATTTGGAGTAAATATGTCACACCCTTTAGAAGGAAAAAAATTTCCACATTGGAAGTATCTCGATAGAGTTGCTGGAGAGTGGATTGAAAAAAATACTAGAGACTTTGTAGGTCCTAGTTCTAAGTCTGCTAATGTTCAAGATAGGCAGGAGTGGAAGAAAGGTATCATCTTTGGATTGCCTGGAGCGTTTACACCAACGTGCTCTACTCAACAGCTTCCTAATTTTGAGTTGCTGTACGATGAGTTTAGAGACCTCGGTGTCGATTACATTGGCTGCATGTCTGTTAATGACCCTTTTGTTATGAACGCTTGGTTCAAAGAACAGAAGATCAAAAACGTTATGCCAATCCCTGATGGTAACTTTGTAGGAACAGAAACACTTGGTATGAGAGTTAGTAAATCTAATCTCAACTTTGGTGAGCGTTGCTGGCGATTTGTAATTATTATTGATCGTGGTTTCATTGCCAAAGTGTTTGAAGAGCCTGGCAAAGAAAACGATCATAGTGAAGATCCTTATACAGTAACACAACCTGAAAAGGTTCTTGCTTGGATTAAAGAAAATGGTATACAGTTTGACACTGTCAACAATGTTGAAGGAGCTGTTGTTGATGATTGGGGTCAAGCAGCTAGAGGTTATACGGACGATGATGTCCCAAAAAATTTCTAATGACAAAAGAACTTAGAAGAATTGTTACTTGGGAAGAGGTTGATGAACAGGTAGCATATCTTGCTGCTAAGTTAACTAAAAGACCACCCGATGTTATCGTTGGTATAGCAAGAGGTGGTCTTATTCCATCTGTAATGCTATCTCACATTTTTAATGTTCCATTAGTGATTATTAATCTATCTTATAGAGATAAGATGGCTGGTAGTAGCGATCTAACCGATCAATTATTAGAGCTTAATAAATACAATAATGCGGTGGTCGTGGACGACATCTGCGACAGTGGTAAGACATTTGAAGAGCTTAAGAAGTATTTCAATGTAATGTTAAATCACTCTGTCCGCTTTGCTACTTTGTTTGCAAAGAAGACTGCCGATTTCAAACCCGACGTCGTCGCAGACGTTATAACTAAGAAAGACGATCATAAGTGGATTGTCTTTCCTTGGGAATAGGAGAAACATATGTTAAATAATTATATTGGATTGGCTAAAGATTGGCTAGTAGCAAGATGGTCCGAAAGAACAAGTTGGGATGGTGGTGTCATCATCGCTCTTTCTCTTTGCTGGATTCTTCTTGGAGGAATCGTAGACTGGTTTGCTTGGATAGCACTAGCTTACGGTATTTTTACATTTGTTAAATCTGAACTAAAACTATAATTATGTGGAATCTATACAAGATAGGAAAATCACTTCATCATCTTTTCACTTCATACGGTGAAGTGGATGGTCTTAAAGACTACCAGTCAGATTTTACTGGTGACAACAGACTTGATCACGTACTTGTTCTTTATCGTGAGATGAATATTCCTTTTGGTTTCATCTCTACAATGAAAATGAGACAGCGTAAAAGAAGTAGAGACATTATTTGGGGTCGTGGTTTTAACGATCGCACGTATGTTGAAAGCATTGTGATTCCTACCTTAATGGATTTCGAATACTTAAAAAGGTTGGCGCCCAACACAGTGGGCGCCCATTATTATAACCTCGTTAAGAAATGGGGCATAGAAGATTTATACAACCAACGATTCAAACCAGAAGAAAGACGTGAAGGCAGATTTGTAGATAACATCTACAACAGCTTTAGTGACGACCTTAGAGAAAATGTATCACGTCATAATCTTCTATCACATGACATCTGGCACGTATTGTTTAGATACGACACATCACCTCTAGGTGAAGGATGCATTCAAACAATCAGCAGGTATCAAGCACACTACTGGCCAATGCACATTATTGGGTTTGGTGCTGCTTTCAAATCAGCTATCAAACATAGATCATTTGGACCTCTCAAAGTATGGAGTGAGGCATGCAGACTTGGTAAGCAAGCATCACGTGCACTTACTGAAAACAGCCCTGTGGATCTTTTAGAAAGAGATATAGAAGAAGTAAGAGATCAATACAACATTGGTCAGGCTGTAGAGTATGCTAAGTGGGTTAAACAGAATCCAGGCAGCTTTAGAATGGACACTATTCATCCACAATACAAAGACAAACTGTTTACTGATAGCGTAGTACTATGAAGTTAAAATTGTTGGGTTGGAAATTTCCAATCCTCAATTACATCTTAACCAACCCTAAAAAGTTTTTTATAACTATTCTACTACTTGGTACGCTTAAAATTGTGGTGATAAATAATATCATAATTTACTTAGCGGGTGGTACTGAGTACTTCCCTCTGTTTACTAGACTAGGAAAATTTTTATATGGCTTATTCATCTAAAGTAGTAGAGCGTTTTGAAAACGTATTGAATAATCCTCAACAACATGGGGTGGGTCGATTTGATCCTAAAGATCCAAATATTGCAACTGGAATGACTGGTGCGCCAGCATGTGGTGACGTTATGAAGTTGGATCTTAAATTGAACCCAGACACAGAAGTTATAGAAGACGTAAAGTTTAAGACGTACGGCTGTGGAAGTGCTATTGCTTCGTCTAGTATGTTCGTAGAGATGTTGATTGGTAAAACAATTGAAGAAGCTAAGTTAATTAAAGACAAAGAAATTGCTGAAGCGTTAGAACTTCCTGCCATTAAAATACACTGTTCCGTTTTAGCAGAAGATAGTATTAGAAGAGCTATCCTTGATTGGGAGCAAAAGAAAGCTCACAGGCGACACAATGGATGATCAGTTGATTGAACTTACCGATGAAGCGATCACCCAGGTTCTATCACTCCAAGAAAGAGATAAGTTCAACTATATTAGAGTTGGTGTTACTGGCGGCGGGTGTGCTGGCTTTGAATACATTTTTGATTCTAGCCTTCTACCTGACGATCGTGACGAAGTAATTGATTATGGCAAGTTTGGAATACTAATAGACGAGATGAGCATGCCATACGTTAAAGGAATGACACTAGATTATGTTACTGAAGGGTTGAATTCTATGTTCAAGTTTATCAATCCAAATCAGACAGCAGCATGTGGATGTGGTGTTAGTGTTAGTTTTAATTAGGAGACATTATGTGGACAATTTATAGTAAGAACAATTGTGTTTATTGTGACAAAGCTAAGTATGAGCTCAAGGATGAGCACGTTGAAGTTAAGAACATAGACATGAACCGAGAATGGTTTACCGAACTGCTTGAACTAAACCCTCAAGCAAGAACTATGCCTCAGATTTTCAGAGATGGAAAGCTAATAGGCGGATACACTCAATTAAAACAATTAATTGAAGAAGAAAAACTAAATGGACTTACTCTGTAAGTTAAGGAGAAAATATGATTAACAGATTACTAAATTGGCTTAAGAATTTTTTCACTCCCCAGGTAGATGTAGAAGTAGAGGTTAAGAATAAAGCAGTTCCAGCTAAAAAGCCAGCTGCTAGAAAGCCCGCTCCTAAGAAGCCAGCAGGAAGTGCAAGAAAGCCAAGAGCTACTAAAGCTAAGAAATAATTAAAGGTTTGTTATGAAATTAGTGATAGAACAAAACGAGCTAGACAAAAATTCTAAAGGTGGAACAGAGCTAATGAAATATGCTCTGTACAAAAAAGTACCTGAAGATCTATTGTCGAAATTTCAAATCATTCCTTCTCGTGTAAGAGATCTTAGCGATGATAAGAAGAGGGTGTTGTGGTTACATGACCTCCCTCAAGATCCAGAATCGCAACATCTTAAAGATGGTGGATGGGAGAAATTTGATTCGCTCGTTTATGTTTCTCATTGGCAGCGTCAGCAATACCAAAACTTTCTAGGTGTGCCAGCAAGCGCTGGTGTCGTATTGCAGAATGCTATCGAGCCTATTGAGGAGCACGAGAAACCAAATCCCGATGATGTAATCAACATCATCTATCATACAACCCCACATAGAGGTTTAGAACTTCTCATTCCTGTGCTAGAGCATATTGAAAAAGTTATGCCTGAAGCTAATTGGCATCTTGATGTGTATTCTAGTTTTAGCATCTACGGATGGTCTGAAAGAGACGAGCCATACAAACCTCTATTTGAAAAGATCAAGTCGCACCCACGAATGACATATCATGGAGCCGTTCCTAATGAGGAAGTGAGAGAGGCTTTGAAGAAAGCTCACATCTTTGCGTTCCCATCTATATGGCCTGAAACAGCGTGTCTGGCTTTAGTAGAAGCGATGTCAGCGGGTTGCATATGCGTACATAGCTCATTAGCAGCATTACCAGAAACGGCCGCTAATTGGACGCTTATGTACGATTTCGATGAAGATATGAGTCGACATGCTGGCAAGCATGCGATGACTTTAATGGATGCATTAAGGTTAGTCAAGGATCCTAATATGCAGGGTCGCTTGAATATGCAAAAGGCTTATGTAAATGGTTTTTATAACTGGGAGGTTAGAGCACAACAATGGACGGTATTTCTTCACAGCCTGCTGGAGCGGTAGCAGGAGTATCAATGGATAAGATTTGGCAGGAAACAATCAAGCAGGAAACTGCTCAAAGGTATGCTGCTTGGAAAAAAGTAGCAGAGCTACAGTCTCAAATATCTAAATTAGAATTAGAGCTTATAGAAACAAAAGAAAAACTTGATGCGACTCAAGCTGTGATCTCTGAATTACAGAGAAGAGTCGAACTGGGATCTTAATTCTATAAAATCTTGAATGTAGTCGTCTCTATGTTCGACAAAGACTTGGAGACGGCCTTCAGGCTCATCACAACCAATCAATGTTACCAATTGTGTGACAGGTTGGCCAGTCCTTTCTTCCCACATTACAGCGTAAGCTGATTCTTGAATAAAATAATTACGGATCCAGTCCTTTCTCTTTTCTTTCTTAGATGTCTTGAAATCTATTACTGAAACCTTACCATTGTATTTTGCAATTAGATCAACCTGTCCAGCTGTCCGTAAGTAGTCGCTGTATAAGAATCCTTCGACGCTGTATACTTCCGTAACATTGTCGGCAAGGTGGGATGATAGAGAGTTAAATATAGTTCTGTTGGAAGGCATAACTTCTTCAGGGTCAAGGGTTCCGAGCACATACTTCTCACACAGCTTATGTACTGACGTTCCTCTTGCTGACGCTTGTGCTGTAATTTGTTTTGCTTTCTCTTCACCAACTCGTGCTCTCCATTCGACGATTGCCTTTTTGTTGAGCTGTGATGTGATGGTTGTAACGGAGGGATAGAAATCGCCTTCTGGAGTCTCATATACTCTAATACCGTCTTTGTTCTTTCGTGTTAACTTTTCTAGTTCTACTAATTGTAAATCAAACATAATTCAAATTCGTCTTCTGTATAATGTACTCTTTGACGAAACCTGACCTTACGATATCGTTCATATCAAACTCAACGTGAGCGACACTGTCCATTTTATTGAGTACTTTCATAAATTTTTCTAAACCTAATTGCTCGTCAGCAAACCTTAAATCAGTTTGTCTGAAGTCACCGCAAAAGATAATTTTTGTGTTTTGTCCTAGTCTTGTAATGACACTATCCAATTCATGGAATGTCATATTGTTTATCTCATCAACTACAACAACACAATCTGAAAGAGTAATACCTCTTACAAAGCTGGTTGTAAGAAACTCTAGCATATTCTTTTTCTTAAGGATTTCATATGCATCACCTCTTCTAAACAAATCATTTGCGATTGCTTTATAAGGCGCTTCATAGATCTCTATCTTCTGTTCTAGCTTGCCTGGTAGGAATCCTATGTCTCGAGTAGGAACAACGCTTCTAACGATTACTACACGCTTATAGCGTTCTTCTAATACATCGCCAAGAGCTAAGTATAGACCCATGAACGTTTTACCTGTTCCTGCAACACCATGAAGCAATAAGTGTTTGCCTTGATCGTAGTAATCAATAACTTTTGCTTGGTTGTTTGTTTTCGGCTTGATGCTGCGAAGCTGAAAATTTTTGCCTATATGATTCTCTTCGTTCAGAACACCTTGTTGTTTTAGAATTCTAAGCTCTCTCTTTGTGAGTCTTTGGGTCATAGATTATTTCTTTTTTTCCATTTGTCAACAACGTTCTGAACTTTAACTTGTTTGGAAGATCTTGGATTGATTGATCTTGCAAGATTGCTGTCTGGGTTCTGTTCGCCTACTTTTTGGAGAACCTCATTCCAACCAGCATCATTCTTAACACCACCCACGCCACTAACAATATTAGGAGCAGTTAATACTGGTATGAAGTTAGGAAAGTCCTTGATGAATTTTTCTCTTTCAGAAATCTTCAACATGACTTCGAATTCTTCATCAGTATTCGTGTCCCTAAAAACGTATATGGGCATGTTACTTTTTCTTTGTATTGTTTGCAGGGTCGGTTAAGAAATCAGGGTACGCTTGTTGTACGACAGCTTTTGTTACGCCTGGGATCTTTCTTTCTTTACAATTAAGAATCAATTGTGCGTCATCGGGATCAATCTCTTCAAGCATGTTAATGAACAACTGCTCACGTCTCATTGGCTTAAGGTTTTGATTGCCACCTTCAACAAACAAGTACATACGTCTCATTTCTTTTAGGAGCATACCTTGAGCGTCAAACGATTTGTCTAATGGTTTGAAAGGAGGTTTCCCTTCTGGTAGAGCCCACTTAACGTTGACGTCGTATGCTAATTGAAAGATACCTCTCAAGGCACCTGAATCATTTTTCTGTAGAAGTGCTACCTTTTCTTTTGTACTTTTAGCATCTGCTACTTCTTTTACTATTTCTGCTAGTCCTTTTCTCATATTAAAACTCACTTATATGTTCCATAAGGTTCTTTAATTTATGTTGCACAAAATAGTTAAACAAACTTTTCTTCTGTGGAACGTTATTAAATTGCTCAAGAACTTCTTTTCTAATTTCGTCGGGGGTGAATGCTAAGTCGACAAGAGATCTATTTCTAATCCAACCTTCCTTCTCAGCACCTTGTAAACTTTGCTCTACATCATCAAAAGAGATTTTTAATAACTCATTAAGTTTTGATGATCGTAGAGGCTTTTGTCTACCACCAGCCATAAACACATCTCCAGGTGACATGAAGTTAGGAACACCGTCACCTCGATCACCTTTAAGAATGTGCTCTTGAAGATATTTATCTGGCTCTTCAGAGCGCAGCTTTCTTTTTCTGACAGGATCGTATTGGTCTACATTCAAAAACCTTTGCAATTGCATAAAGTCTTTATCGCCAGATAGAATTAGGATCTTATCAAAAAATGGATCACGACCATCGTCTTGCGCTGGCCATAATTCAACACCAAAATGATAACACAGTGTGCCAATAATATCATCGGCCTCTGCATGATCAACCTTAACGAATCTGTAACCAAATGATTCTTTCAATTCGTCTCTGATGTTGTTTAAGCAATTAAAGATTTGTGGCCAATTGAGATCTGAACTATCTCTTGCGGCCTTGCGATGTGCTTTGTAATATGGAAATTGCTTCTTACGCCAATAGTCTTTATCGTCGCAACAAATAACAAGTTCGCCATATTCTTGTGCAAACTTATTTCGATAGATGCGAAGCGCATTAAGAACCATATGGCGAAGAAGATTTTCTTCAACTTCCACATTTTTGTGACTACCAATTTGTGCCATCAAGTTACTAATCATAACTTGATTAAGGTCAATTAAGATCATATCAGTCGAATATCCTAAAGTTGTTTCTGTTTGCTAGTGTAGCGATAGCCCCAGCAATAAAATCTGCTGAGTACCCCATACACGTTGAACAGTGCTTGTAATATTGTAGCTCTTTTAATGTCGTTTCAGATAACCAATCTGTATAACCATCATGATGCTTAAATAAAGCCTGCTTGATATCTTCAAACGATATGTCACCTTCCATGGTAACTTTTATCCATTTCTTTTTCATAACGACAATTATACTACAAAAGTGGTCTTAGGTCAACTATCAATTTCTCTTTCATAATAACCAATTGAGAAAGTATGTGCGTCTTGTTGGTTAATAATTTGTGATGATAGGTCATGTAAAGGATGTGTCAAATTGCACGCTCTTGCCATAGTAGCTTTGATAGCTTCACATAGCATTAATAAATCTGTTTCAATTTCTGGATTGGTTCTAAGGTCAATACCATTCTTTTCAATATCATCAAGAATGTCATAAGCCATCTCAATAGACTTATCAAGAATGAACCTTGATTGATATGCTCTGATGTTTTCTTGTCGATCTTCTTCAGACTGAATTGGTACGGGGTTTTTGCCTCTTGGGAACTGAATTACTTTGGCCATAGTACCTCCTGTATTCCTATTTATTATTCTTTTTAGCGGCTCTGGCTTTTGCAAGACGTTCGACCAATGCAGCTTTCTGCTCTTCGGTCATTTCTCTTTTCTTCCTTCCAGTCTTTGTTAACTTAGGAGCTTCTTGTCGCTCAACTAATATGTGGCCTTGTGCTGTATAATCTAAACGCTCCATACCAAATTGCTCACGTTCGTCGTTTTCCATATCTGGCGTCCACGTTGCACTGACATCTGGATACCATGTGCCAATGTCCCTTTTAGGTTTACCATTAGGATAATATGCCATTGCCACGCAACGACGTTGTACTCTGCTTTCCATATTCATACCACTGAAGTCTGATGTGTAGTCGCCAGTCTTAAGATAATTGTCAAGATCATTAGCATACGCCTTCCATGTCATCACACGAGCAAGAGCACCCTTGTCCCCCATCCGATGTGATTGATGTTCTGTCTGAGCACGCGCCTTAGCGTTCTTAATCCATTCCTTTACCTTATGCATAGATCTCCAATGATCTGGATCAAGATCTAAAACGCTATGGTGTATATTTTTATATTGTGCAGGAGCTTTGGCAGCTCTTGCTTTTGCTAATCTTTCAATAGCAGCAAGTCGCTGCTCTTCTGTCATCTTTCTTTTTGCCATAATTAGTTTCCAAAAATGAGTATTATCCTTATTTCACAAAAAAGGTCAACAGTTGACTTTTTCAAACAAACAATGTATAATCGTGTACATGATTAAATGGTTTATAAAGTCAGTCTTTAATTTAATATCTAGTATTATTATATTAGGTATATTATGTTTTGCAGCATACGGTTTATTTGCATTTATTGTAATTTATTCAGGATAACTGTTGACTTTTATAAAAAAATCAGTATACTCCCGTACTGTGACGGGGACAGGATACATGCGCGGCCCATTCGTCTAGTGGTCAGGACACATGGTTTTCATCCATGCAACAGGAGTTCGATCCTCCTATGGGCCTCCAGTTCACGTGTAACTTGTTGATTCTGAACGGGAAAAAAATCCAAAAAAGCTGTTGACTTTTTCAGATCAACAGTGTATAATGGGCGTATAATTTGATAAGGAGTTAAACATGCAATACGTAGTAACGACACAAGTATTAGAAAATTATGGTGCACATGACACTGACGGTAAATTCAAAAGCGGTAACGCTTATTGGAAATTCAAATTTGGTTCCGAATATCTAGTTAATGATGTAGAGCGTCCAGCTGACGCAATGGCTTTTGTCATGGCTGCATATGGATCAAACACAATCGGATGGAAAGAGTTTCCAACTGACGTAGTAACGTATCAAGAGTGGCTGGGCGATCTAAATCAGCTCGAAGAGGATTACGCTACTTATAAGGAAATGTCACTTATTGAAGTGTCTCCTACCTACGGGAGTGTATTATAATGAACATGGTTCAAAAACCACATCCAATGGATTTGAAAGGCCTGCAAAGGACTTACAAATTCGACAACGGTTTGCAAGTAAGTGCAATCAAGACTTTGTTCTCTTACGGTGGTAAGAGTGGTCTTTGGGAGATTGCTGTTATGGACGGAGACGAAGGTGGGTTTGTCACTCGCAACTTCTTCGATGTCGATGACGATGTGATCGGGTACTTAAATGACGACGCGCTGTTCAATCATCTTAAAATTGTTTCGGAGGCATCATGGATAAAGTAATTAGTTATGAAGTTAATGAAGACTTTTCTTCAGGAACAAGTCTTCAGGGTTACATTAGCACAACGTACGATCGCTTGGTTGAGTTGTTTGGTGAACCTACGTACACTGACGGTAGGCCTTATGAGAAGGTCAACGCTGAGTGGGTGCTAACTGTTAAGGTACAGGATGGCGACGACGAAGACGATTGGGGCTACCATGATGTTACGATCTACAACTGGAAGACTGGCTCCGTTCCGACTGATGAGTATAGTTGGCATGTTGGTGGTCGTAGCTTTTGGGCTCAAGACTATGTTGAGCAGATTCTTAATAATAATCTCAAACCGGAGAATGTATAATGGCTCAGTATTTGGAAGAAATGGACACTACTGTTAAAGAGCTGTACTTCAATCAGCTGGATCAGATCCGTGATGGCGGTACAATCAATATGTTTGCTGCTCCACAGTATCTACATGAGGTATATGATTTAGATATTGCTCTTGCACGAGCTTTGTTTAGTGAGTGGTGCGAAAGGTACAGCAAATGATTGACATTCTACAAGAAGTAACGGTGTGGAGCGATGGTACCCATAATGGTATCTATCATGTCAACATGCAGGGTCATTTAGTACAACACAACGACACTGTATTCAAAAATCCTCTTAAAGGATTCTCAAAAACTGGACGCAAGTTCATCAAGATTGGCGAGCGTCCAGATCCTCAAACTCGTGACGATGTTATCATCGTTGAGGGTTCAAATGGTAACAAATATTACATCGAAGATGGCAAATGTTCATGTCCAGGATTTAAGTTCCGCGGAAACTGCAGGCACATTGAGGAAAAATAATTTGTTTTTTTCACTCAAACCTGTTGACTTTTTCAAAAGAACAGGGGATAATGGACTCATAATTTAGATAAGGAGTAAAATTATGAATTATATAACTGACAGTGATTACACACAAGAAGAAATAACCAAAGTAAAAGAGAACAGAGCTAACTTTTACAAATTACTTAACACATTTATTAACGGCAAGTTAGTAGATGGCGATGGCATTTATACAAGTGCTGAGTTATTAAATGAAGTTAGATACAGCGAAGACGCTGCTGTAAAAGAACTAAAGGACGCTTATAGAAATATAACACTTCCTTTTGGCGGTCCAATGTATAGAGACTTTGTTGACTACAGTGACAGATATTGGAACAATGTTAACAGAGCTGCTGAGTTAGGTGGATTTGTAATTCAACAAGCTAGCAACATGAGAAAGTCTTTTGTTAAGGTTAACAACAGTTAATTTGATTATGGTGACTAGTAGAGACCAGTTGACGCTACTAGATGGTTGTGACAGAACACACGAGAGAGGGATGAGAAGGACTCTCAATTTTAACCATTTTTTTGTAAGGAGTATATAATGGCACATATGGTAGAAACAATGGCTTACGCAGGTGAGCTTCCTTGGCACGGTCTTGGCACGAAGGTCGAGTCAGATATCTCAATTGATGAGATGATTAAAGTAGCTGGTTTAGATTGGAGAGTCGCTAAGATTCCTTCATTTGCTAATTTCAATGGCAAAGAAATCTATTCTGGTCACGATATGTTGGTGCGTGAGTCTGATGGACAACCACTTGACATGGTTAAAGAGAATTGGATTCCAGTTCAGAACGCAGATGCGTTTGAGTTCTTCCGTGAGTTCTGTGATGCAGGCGACATGGAAATGCACACTGCTGGTTCTCTTCAGAACGGAAAGCGAGTATGGTGTCTTGCTAAAGTGAAGGACGACTTTACTATCAATGGTAAGGATCTTGTTGAATCATTCCTACTGTTAACCAATCCACATATGTATGGACGAGCAGTGGACATTCGATTCACACCAATCCGAGTTGTATGTAACAACACGCTTACTCTTTCTCTTGCTCAGAAAGGCGATTATCAAATCTCACTTTCTCACAAGAAAGCATTTGATGCTGAAGAAGCTAAGTCACTTTTAGGTATCGCTAAAGGTAAGATGGATACATACAAAGACATGGCTACGTTCTTGTCTAGCAAGCGTTACACTGACGAAACTCTTCGACAGTACTTTGCTACAGTGTTCCCTAACCAGAACCCTAAAGTGAAGACTCAGAGCTTCAATGCATCTAGCATTGTTGAGTTTGACAAGTACGCATCCAAGAACGCTAAGATTGCAATGGACGTTGTCAACACACAACCTGGAGCTAACCTTGGTGAAGGTTCGTTCTGGCAAGCATTCAACACTGTCACTTATATGACTGACCATGTACTTGGTCGTGAGAATGACACAAGGTTGAACAGTGCTTGGTATGGCATCAACAAGACCAAGAAGGTCAATGCCTTAGAAAGTGCTCTTGAGTTCGCTCAAGCAGCCTAACCTAAACACACAGCAGGGGTCCTCTTGGACCCTTTCGCTGTTAGGAGCATCATGTATAAAGTAGAGAAGATATTCACGGACGATCAGATCACAGCCCTTAAGCATATGTACAATGGTTGTGAAGCCCAGTGGGCGCATCAAGATTACAATCTATTCGATGTTGAAAAAAGATTGGTTAGACAGAAAATTGATGTTGACTTTCTTAACTCTATACTAGAAAATTACACAGGTAGACAGTCACACTCTCACTACTTTCTTAAGTACGTAGAGGACTCGTTTACAAGGCTGCATACGGATAATGTGGATGATGTAGGTATGACGGTCGTCACCTATATTGATTCTCAAGATCTTGTTGGTGGCCATGCTCTTGCTTTTGAGACATATGATAAACGAGAGCGACCAACAGATAGGTATGCTAAGAGAAAAAATGAACAGGCACCTATAGGAAAAGATATTATTCCTGTTGTCATTGAGGCAGAAGTAGGGGATAGTATCGTATACGGAAAGGAACTCCGTCACGGGGTTTCTCAAGTATCTAAAGGGTATCGAACAGTATTAATAAGTTGGTTCAAATGAAAATAGCAATTATTGGAAAAGGGTTTGTCGGCTCAGCAGTGTGCAATGCATTCCCTAACGTAGAAAAACTAATTGTTGATCCACAAGTAAAAGGATCCTTGACAATTGAACATGCTCTAGCAGAGCAGCCTCAATTTGTATTTGTTTGCGTTCCCACTCCAATGGGCGACGATGGCGATTGTGACACATCAAACGTATCGCAGGTGCTATCAGAGATCGCTAAGAACGCAAGCGTGCATGAGAATCCAATTGTAATTATTAAGTCAACAGTACCTCCTAGTTTCTTTGATGACATTGAGGAGAAGTACTTTTTAGATGTCGTACACAACCCTGAGTTCCTTCGCGAACACAATTACAGTGACGACATGATTAACAGTAACAAAGTTTTGCTTGGCGGCGATCCTAATTGGTGTAAGATGGTATCGTTTCTTTATACTGAACACAGTATCATTAAACCATGTCCACATATTATCACGGACCATAAGACCGCCGCACTTGTTAAGTATACTATAAATAGTTATCTAGCTACAAAAGTAGTATTTTTCAATGAGTTGTTTGATGTTGTATCCATGACACTCGGAAAGGATGCTGACTGGGACAACTTCATTGACATACTAAAGCTAGATCCTAGAATGGGCGATAGCCATATGGATGTACCTGGTCATGATGGTAGTAGAGGGTTTGGGGGCAAATGCTTTCCTAAAGATACCAGCGCATTTCTCAAATATGCAGAGAAGTGTGGATGCGACTTGGACCTTTTACAAAAAGCGTATAACAAAAACGTTAAGTTAAGACAAGGTACAAAAACAGTTCATTAAGAACCCGGTAGTGCACTACACTGCAGACGGTCTACGAGGACATTAGACCTAACAGTGCTTTCTGACAAGTGCCTACCCATGGAAAGACAGAAACTAGAGTGGGGGATCTGTCGGATGCTAGGCGAGGGTGTGGGGCCATAGTATCACCTTTATTATGATTTACAATAGATTGAGAAGTGCTGCATACGGCGAAGGTAGAAGATGGTTTAGATGGTGGCTAGAATGGACAAGAAGAAAATCAAAAAACCAAACCCAGTAGCTAAGTACGGTAGAAAGTTCAATCGTGCTAAAGTATTCCGTGACAAAACGAAATACGATAGAAAGAATAGGAGAGATGATGACAGTTGTATCTGAATATTGGAATAAAGAACCAAGCCTCAAAGCAGAAGTTGTTTATGAGAACAGTGAATGGGGATGCAAATTTTACAAAGACGATCAGTTCGTCAAACAAGAAATGTATCATGGCAAGAGCGAGTACTACGCTGAGAGCGCAGCTGAGAATTACGTTGAAGGCATCAAAGTTCTTTAATGGCTCTTTACCCTTACAATGGTGAAATAGATTTACCAGAGACGCCTGTAGTTATTGATTGGAAAGGCAAGATTGGCTATGGTGATATTGTATCGCCAATAAGCTACGCACACAACATTGCAGAGAAGAACTCATGCGATGTACATCTAAACTTTCATTGGAAATATGACAAGCCAACAAAATTCAAGCCTACCGACCCTGAAACAATTCAAGATTGGATTGAAGCAATTAACAATGAAATCAATCCAGCAAAATTCTTTGACGTTAAAGTTAATAACATTTATAGCAACGAATTAGATTTCAATCACACCAACTACAGTGACGATGGCATTTTTCATAATATGAGACTTGCAAAACATGGTCTGTCTGATTACAACTATTCCAAAAAGAATAACAACACAATTGCATTTGTAACTACCATTCAAAACAAACAGCACTTCAAAGAATACGACAGGAGCAAATTGTGGAAAGACCCATTAGGAGATACACCTGATGGAAATGCATGGCGTCGAGTAGGTGACTTATTTAGAAAAAGAGGGTATAATATAGTATACCTTCATTACGATACAGAAATTGAAACGTGTATTGATGTGTTCAAAAGATGTGCTGGCGTGGTAGGCTATCATGGTTCATTGATGTGGCTTGCTAGAATGTACGGTTGCCCTATGGTAATTTTTTCAAAAGGCAACTTAACAAAAAGAGCATTTCCTTGGGCTGTCGTATTTAAGTATTGGTACGACTATGAGATTAAAAATACAGCCATATATTTTCAACAATCAATACAAAAAAGGAATGAGTTATTAGATGAATACAACTACTATCTCACCCTCCCGAATCTTCATAGGTTACGAGGAGAGAGAACATAAAGCATATCAAGTGTGCGAACATAGCCTAAAGGCTAGATCAAACATTGAGATTGTAAAGCTACAAAGCAAAAACATTAAAGAGTTTAACAGAGACTGGGGCGAACCTGCTACTACAGATTTCACTTGGACAAGATTTTGGCTTCCATACCTTTGTGAGTTTAAGGGATGGAGCTTTTTTGTTGACTGTGACTTTCTTTTTCTAGCCGATCCTCTTCAACTATTAGATCATATTGATAGTAGCAAGGCAGTGTATGTTTGCAAACATCCTGGTTACATACCAAACTCTCAAATCAAAATGGACGGCGTTCCTCAACATAGGTCGTATAGAAAGAACTGGGCCAGCTTTATGATATTTAACAACGAACATCCTTCAAATCAAATACTACAGCCACACTACCTTAACAACCATAGGCCTGGACTTGACTTTCATCAATTAAGATGGCTACAAGATAAAGAAATAGGATCCATTCCATTAGAATGGAACTGCTTAGACGATTATTATCACCTTGAAGGACCAAAAGCAATTCACTATACTGATGGTGGGCCGTGGTTTGAAAATTATCAAAATACTTTTTATTCTCATTTGTGGAAAGAAGAGTATAACAGGATGGTAGATAACAATGAATGATGTAACGTTTATCATGACATGGTATGGACAACCTAACCACCTATACATACAGCTTGAGTTTTTCAAACAACAAGGCAAAAAGTTAGACATCAAACCAAAGCTAATCATGATTAACGACGGTCATGAGGACCGCAAATACTTTGAAAGAATGATCAAAGCATATAAGCCTCATATACATTTGACTGGCATACAATTAGACAAAGACCATGGATTTAACAGCCATATGTGTCGCAACATTGGCGTTAAGCAGGCAAAAACGGACTGGATTTTCCTAACAGACGTCGATTGCCACTTGTCTGAAGAGCTTTTTGGGTATATAATAGCCGAAGCAAAGCTGGACGACTCAATGTACTATGTCCCTAAAGCAAATATGGAAATCAAAGAGAACATGGAAGAATATGAGTTGCTTGATCCAAAAGGGATTATCAAAAAGGTGACCCATCCTAATACATGGCTGATGACTAGAGAATGTTTTTGGTCAACTGGTGGATATGATATTGAGTTTCAAAACGTCCGACAAGGTGATGCTGAGTTCTGGCTCTCTATTGGAAGGCCAGGAGTTAAAACATGGGATTATGATTTAATTCATCCGGAGTATACAATTTTTGTTAGAGCTCCTAAAAGAGAAGAATCATACATCAGACAAGAAAATAAAAAAAGTATGATGGCAAAAGAATTAGTAGAATTTGTTAGAGTGAGGAATACCAACCCTTATAGAAAATACAGAAAAAGAATAACTAACTGTACCTGGGATTTTGTTTAATGTCGAATAAGAGTAAAGTAAGAAAACATATAACGATAACAACGCCAGCAGACTTTGCTGCCGAGATAGAATCTATCGTTTCAAGCTCACGAGGACAGATAACATACTACGAAGCTATTGTTGATCTTCTGGAAAGAAACGACGAGATAGAACCAGAGACAGTAGCAGCATTGATACAGAGAAATCAAAAATTGAAAGCTAAAATTTATGAAGATGCGGAGACATTGAACTTAGTTGAAAAAATAAGCAAACTACCCATCTAACCTAAAAGGACTTTATTATGGAAGCTGTGAGCTACAGAGGCAGGATAAACGTTGTGGAACCATTTGATGTATATAAAAAGTACTTAGCACTTAAGAGTCATTTCTCTAATAAGAGTTACGACTACTTCAAGTACAATGGTAACGTCAAAGCATCAAAGAACTCATTTGAGACAAGACGCGACAAGTATTTCTTCTACAAACTATCTAAGCAGAAAAACGTTGAAGAGTTTCTTGTAGCAAACTTTGTTGATGGTGATAAAGATTTTTGGATTGGCAATCTAAGAGACGATAAGGTTGCTGAAGTGTACCAGCAATACAAGAAGAGACAACAATCATTGTCGTACACGTTCAAGAGCGACTTAGGTAAAATGAAAGAGTCGTTCGATGATAATATTATTGTACCACCAAACGAACACCCATATCTACTGAGGCTATTTCTTAGAAAAGATATTTGTATTGAAACGTTGACTATTTTGGATTTATTGTGTAATATATACAAATACTGGGACAAGGAGCTGGACGGCGATGTAGTTTGGCCAGGTATCAAACAAAAGTCATTGAAGTACAGACCCTTTATGTCAGTAGATATAAATAAGTATAGAGATATTGTTATATCTCATTTTAGATAAACCGCAAATATAACGTATATAACGCATACGAGGAGAAAATATATGGCAACATCATTTGCATCACTAAAGCGCGCAAGCGCAAACAGCTTTGATAAGTTAACTGAGGAACTTAACAAGCTCAACTCTTCACCTCAGCAACAAGGTGGTCCCGACGAACGTTTTTGGAAGCCAGAAGTAGATAAAGCTGGTAACGGCTTTGCTGTGATCAGGTTTCTTCCAGAACCAGAAGGCGAGGATGTTCCATTTGTTAGAATTTGGGATCATGGATTCCAAGGACCTGGTGGATGGTACATTGAGAATTCTCTAACCACTCTTGGTCAAAAAGATCCAGTATCAGAATACAACTCAATGTTGTGGAACTCTGGTATTGAGTCAAACAAAGATATTGTTAGAAAGCAAAAGAGACGTCTTTCATTTGTTTCTAACATTTATGTTGTTAAGGATCCAGCTCATCCTGAAAATGAAGGAAAAGTTTTCCTTTACAAGTATGGTAAGAAGATCTTTGACAAACTCAATGAAACAATGAATCCTCAATTTGAAGATGAGTCTCCAATGAATCCATTTGATCTTTGGGGTGGCGCAGACTTCAAACTGAAGATTAGAAACGTTGAGGGATACAGGAACTATGATAAATCAGAATTTGATGAGTCAGCTCCTCTATTAGAGGACGATGATAAACTAGAAGGTATTTGGAAATCTGAATACTCTCTAAAAGAGTTCGTCGATCCATCTAACTTCAAAACTTACGAAGAGCTTCAAGCCAAACTCAATAGAGTGCTTGGTCTTGATGGTGGTGCTCCAGCAACAACAACTGCTGAACAAGCCCCTGCTCCTTCTATTCCTGAAAGGGCTCCACAAGAACCTTCTCAAGAAAGAGAATCGTTTGATGATGACGATGCAAGCGTTTCCTTCTTTGCTAAACTAGCTCAAGAAGACTAATGTTAGAATCGTTCACAATTGGACAACTGCTGGTAGTATTATTGCTACCAGCAGCTTTTCTACACGGCTACTTTCACGCTAAAAAGAAACATTTTGAAATGGGTATTGCAGCAGCATTTGATACGCTAGCTAAAAGTGGGAAGCCTAAACCAGGCGAACCCAAGACAGTGATTATTGAATTAGATGTCGAGTAATTACTGACCGCCAAATGGTAGAGGACCTCTACCGCCAACAGACAATGAATTATTAGGTGGAAGAACGACAGTTCTTGAGTTAGATACGTTTGTGCTATTAGTGCTAACGCTTGGAGCTGCAACGTTTACCTGGCTACCGCCACCACCTTGAGCTTCTTCGCTAGCTTGTCTTTCAGCTCCTGTAGCACCAGCAACAGCACTAGCCTGTCCTGCAGTCTCGCCAGGAGCTTCCATTGAAGCCTCTCTTTCTCTTGACATCAATTCAGCTTGAACTGATCTCATATCCTCATCACTAAGATCGCCATCTTTAACAATAGCTTTCAACTCATCGTCCGTAGCTTCAGGTAGTCTTGGATAGTCGATATCACTATCACCAATCATATTCTTATTATAGATTCCTTTCTCTATCGCAGAATTGAGATCGTCTCTTTGTTTAATATTTTCTTGTCTTTGTCGCGCACGTCTTTCTCTTGGCGATTCAACGGCTTCTGGTTCAGGTGTAGGAGTTGGAGCAGGAGGTTCTAGTTGCGCACCAATTGTAGCAGCCTCTCCACCTTGTTCTCTAGCTCTTGTTTCTTGTTCTTGATTATATGCATTGATCATTGCTTGACCAACGTCTGGTTGGATCTCACCAGATGAAACTTTTTCTTGTACTGCGTTGAAGAATTCGTTAGGAGGAGAATCAAAGTCAATCTCATCCATTGCGTCTAATTGTCTAGCCGCTTCTCGCTCAGCCATTTCACCTTCACGCCTATCAACTCTACCTCTTGCATCTGAACCAAGTGTTGCTGACTCTCTCAAACTCTTAGCTGCATCCCCCATAAAAGGAATGTTTTCAATGATGTCTGCTATTCCGTTTATAATAGAGTTAAAGAAATCAGCTACCTTAATAATAATTCCATCTACCCAGTTAGCAGTCATCGCAATACCATCTTGAATGTAGCCAATAGGATCCGTTAAGAATTTTGCAACAGCACCAATCAAATCTACAATAAAGCCTACAGCACTTGTAACTAATGGCAATACAAAATCTATTGCAGGAGCTATAACATTTTCAATCAAACCAGCAAAGCCAGTTATCAAATGACCAAATAGCTCTTGAAGTTTAGGAAAGATATCGTTAACAAATTTAACAATGAGAGGGGCAAGCGCTTCTTTGATTGTTTCAAATGCCTCTTTAAGTTTTTGAAATATTCCGACGCCACCTGGACCCAACAATGATAATACAATTGCACCAGCAGCAATTAGACCAAG
>Ga0136656_1000094_pt1 | contig 25836 bp, 8 predicted proteins | sample CPBDNA_9_FD_94862 | JGI IMG/M metagenome (GOLD analysis project Ga0136656, IMG submission 94862) | Freshwater to marine salinity gradient microbial communities from Chesapeake Bay, USA - CPBay_Sum_15_0.8_DNA (version 2) | ecosystem: Environmental > Aquatic > Marine > Coastal | place: USA...
AGATACATTTTCATAAAACTATCATTATAAATCTGTGTAAATGATGCTGGATCTAACGCTCTGTAGCACTCAAGAACGAGATAGTTACCCGCACTTTGAGATCCCCAATCAATATCAAGATATAATCTATCTTGTCTCTTATTAAATCTTATCTGTTTGTCTGTAGTTAAAAGAAAATCAATATCTTCAAGATATGATTTTGTCATTGAATATTGTAAAAGTTCAACTGAGTTAAAATAATAGAGATCATTTAAGAACAGTTGATACTTAATACTAAACATTCCTCCAGAGATTGAACTGGTATCAAATCTAAAGATTCTTTCAACACCAATTACAGAATCTGGAACTTGAATATAGTTTGATGTTTCGTAGAAGTTAAACGTTGTGGTTCCATATCCAGTTATGGTAGAAGAACCTGTAGTAGTTACAATACCTACTCCATTAGTTCCTGCTGCCTTCCCTCTATCAATATCATCTTGAGATATTTGATATTTCAAATACATTTTTTCAACGCCGTCAAAATGACGTTCATTGAAATATTGAATGGCATCATCAACTAGATCATCAATCTGATCGTCATCAACGTTAATTTCTAATACTGGTGCGCCTAACTGGCGAAGGCAGTAATCGATCAGTCCTTGTCTAGTTGATGGTTTTGCCATATTACTTTGACCCCTCTTCTAACTTTTGTTTCAGGTCGGCGTTTTCTGCTAATAATGATTCAATATGCTCTTTATAATCATTAGTCAAAGTAGTTAACTTTGCCTCTAATAAAACGTTTTGATTTGTCGCTTGTGCTAGTTTTGTATGATATATTTTCATCAAAACATTAACATCCACTTCACTTTGATTTTCCATCTATTAGAAATTGCCTCCGTCCAATGTTGAAGTCCAAGTTGGTTTATTAGTATATATTACAGTAACACCACCGCTTGGTATTGAAGATAGGTCAGAAATAAATCCATTTTGTCCTTCTCTTCTGAGATTATATGCAGTGCTAAATGTTCCTTCGACACCAATCAAATCCACGGTTGTGGAAGAAGTTACAGAAGATTCAACGATACCATAAGCACCACTGGTGTCTTGTCTGATAATATCACCAGCACTTGCTGTGATAGCACTACCCAAACTTAATGTATTTTTTGTAACCGCAGTTAATACCTGCTTAGATGTTACAATTGGTGCAGCAGGATTGTTTGTAGATCTTTGTAATCCAGTATCATCAAAGTATACAACACCATTGGTGCTAAAATCCCCAGATTGGTAGTAAATACCTTTAACATCAAGGAAACCTTTGGTTCCAGAAACAACGCTATTTGTGATGCTAGCATCTGGAATATAAGTCCATCTTCTGCTATCATCGGCGTGAGTTCCGTGAGTCAGTGTAGTTACAGTGCTATCTGCAATAGAACTGTCATCTAAACCGAAGAAACCAGTTTTATTGTTTGAAGTTCCAACACTAGTATTATATGAATATGAAACACCTCTATCAGTATTGGTGTCATATGCATGAGTAATTGTCAGTTGTGCTGTTGTAGCAATACCAGAAATAGTAGCATCAGTTAAGGTGATGATCTTATTTACTGTATCGTATGCAGTAACAGTATTAGCAGCACCAACATTGAGACCTGCATTTCCACTAACAATGTCACCAGTATTGATTCCAACAACAGAATCAAGTCTGATTGTACTTACACCAGATACAACGGTTTCCATAACCGTTCTGACACTGGTTACATCACCAAGGTGAATGATTGGATCATTTACCGTTGCTGTTGTTGAGTTGACCTGAGTTGTAGTACCATCAACTTGGAGGTTTCCCTTGATGATAACAGTTCCTTCATTACTTAATCCATCGGGATATGGATCAAGATAAAGTACATCATTCGAAACAGTGGAGATGACATTATCTTCCAGTTTGATATTATCAAATACTGCGTTTCCGCCAACATTAATGTTTCCACCAACATTCAGATTCTTTTCAATACCAACGCCACCTTCTACTACTAAAGCGCCAGTATCTTTATCATCAGATTGTGTAGTATCTCCAATGACGATTTGTACTCCACCATCGAAGAACCAATCGGCACCTTCGATTTCAAATCTATCATCGGTTGTTTCATCATAACGCATTCCTACGTTATCATCATTACCAAAGGTCAGATATGTATCGTCGGGAAGTCTTACACTACCGATTCCATTGGGATCAAGATTAATATCACCATCGGTATCAGTTGATGATATTGTATTTAAATCTATTCTGAGGTTATCTACGTTCCACTGATCAACTTTCAGTGAAGAAGCGCCTCCTAAACCGCTGTTTGTTGCAGGTGCCATCACCGCAACAACACCGTTATCTTGGTTTCTAGTATTTTGGACTCCAGCAACCTCACCAGGTTGATGTTCCATCATAGAGGTGTAGTAATAACCACCAACAGGGTTGGCATTAGTACCATCATCACCGAGGAAAATTCTATCCTTGTATTGGTTTAAACCACCATAACTACCGATACCAGTTACGTATCCAAATTCGCCCCATTGTAAAGTAGATGGTTTATTAGTACCCGAGGATCTTTTGATCCTGATAATACTTGCCATGTCAGAAATTTCCTCCGTTGATGTCTAAATTCTGTGTTGCGCCTGGTGTGAGTTCCAACGTTGCTTCCCACTTTCTAATGGAACTGTTATAAACCAGTACCATACCATTTTGCAAATTAGTAGCACTAACATCACTAAGTTCAGCCAAAGAAAGTCCTTGGGCTCCAGCAAGAGATGATATAACTTTTACTGCTGGTTGTTGACCTACTCTGACTTTAATTTCAGCCATTTATATACAGATCAGGATCTAAAGTATATTTATATTGTTAGGATCCCATCAGAGCAGCGACAACTTCTTGCTGCTTAAAATAAAGTTTTACATATGACTTTGCAAGATTCCTCAAATCTTGTACAGAGTCTACGTTGTCAATCTCCGATGCTATTTTGAAATATTCAAAACTTTTGGTGAGATTTTCAAGTTGAATTTTATCTGGATCCATTTGCTAATTCCTTTAATAGAGATTTGATTTCTTCAATATCACTTTTTATTTTATTAAGTTCATCTTTTTCTCTCTGCTTTTGTTCTTTCATTCTAATATAGTTCGAATAAGCAGATTTGTCTGTATTGACAATAGCACCAGTGAACCTGTCCCTGAACAGGTTACTGTATCCTTCAACTGGTATTAGATCTTCACTGTTTTCCATATTATGCAAGGGCGATTGCTCTGAAATCTTTCAGTTTTACAGGGGTCGACTCATTTGTTGAGGAAAGAACAACTTTGATAACGAAAGCATCAAACTGCTCCAAGTTATCTGCGGTGAACTGATATTCTGAGAATGATTCAGTATTGTTAGGTGCAACAAAAGCATCTGCTCTGCCACTATTCTTATTTGGATCAATAACTTCATCACCAAAACCATCACCATCAGTATCTTTCATATTATCATATCCAGGGAAAGGAACAAACTTTTGAGTGATTTCACTAGAATCTGCCTTAAAGAGTTTGTAGAAAACTCTGAAGTCTGCATTTTCTTGTCTGTTTGCGCCAATGAATATCTTCAAACTTGTTGCTGGTTGCTGTAAACCAGTCATCTTTGTAACAAATACTGCACCGTGAGGATCACTATTAACTTCATTAGATCTTGGATCTTCAACATAATCATCAATTGGATTATTAGTTTTATTTCTACCAAGAATGAAAGTGGAGTTTTGAATATCCATTACAGGTGATAGGTTTTCATTTTCAGTTCTAAAGTCTACACTCATTGTGAGTGATTTATTTGATGGGAGATTTGTCAATCTCGTGACTTCATTGACTCTAGAAGCAACCATTCTAGGCGTGTTAAAGTGAAGAACTCTATTCAGAGGAACTGGTTCAAACCCTTGATCGATGAATGAAACTTCATTTCCACCAGCACTTGTTCCAGATATTGTTCTGATTCTGCTATTTGCAGAAGTTCCTTTGCCTGGAGTGATCAAGTTAAATACTGGTTCAATAGTACTAAACTGATGGTTTTGTGAGATTCCAACAGTCTTTCCACCAAATCCTTTCTGTGCTTGGAAGTTCAACATCGATCTTCCACTAGATCTATTTGTTGGAGTTGATCTGTTGAACTCCAAGTAATAGTTGTCAAGATCAGAACTCTCGTTCTTATAGTACGTTGCTGGAATATCATGAGAAGTGTTGATTCTCATCAGAGAAACACCATTAACTTCATATGGTTGAATAAAGTCATCGGTTGAGTGATCAATCTTAACCGTACCATTCAGATTTCTTCCATCAATGGTAAGAGTTCCTGCTCCACCAGAACCAGCACTAATATTGCTATAAGAAACAACTTCATTCTGAATCAATGCATAACCGCGACTGGTTGTGATTCCTTCAAATGTTGCAAATACTGAGGTGTTCGCAACTGATACAGTTGTATCATTCAAACCAAATGCGCCAGTCAGTGCAACTCTTTCTCTATCTGGAGAAATATCATTGATTTCAATCTTGTTATTTCCGCCGTGATGTGCGTGATTGTATTGCTTCACTCTGAAAACATTTCCAGAGAATCTATCATCAATCAAAGTCGAAGAACCATTTACACTTGCTGAAGTAGAAGTTCTTGTTGCTTCATTATTTTGGTCTGTGTAGTAAACGATTGTTTCGGAGTTGGTAAAGTTTTCACCCTGAACGCTTGTTAAGTAGATGGTATCAAAGGTTCCGTGCTCCTTCACACTAACTCTTGCTCCAGATCCACCACCAATATTGGAAGTGGTGATTCCTAACGTTTCACCATTTACATATCCACTACCACTGGTAGTAACGTTAATAGTAGTAACTATATTTCCAGAAACTGTGACCGTTGCTTGTGCTCCAGATCCTTTTCCAGTAAGTGAGAACAAAGGAACAGCAGTATGAGTTCCATTTGGATATTGATCACCAGCAGTAATAATATTGATGTTTCCAGTTCCTGTTGGAATTGGACCACCAAGATTTTCAACAATACCTGTGATACTTGGCGAAGATCCTTCACCAATCTTAACTCCAGGAACAATATTTGCAATCTCTGTAGCAGTGACTCCACTAACAGGGAGTTTCAGTTTTCTTGGTAAACCTTCAATTGGATTCTCTTGGAGTGTGGAAGTATTATCTCCGCCAGGAGTAATATCAGAGTTATAGAATGTAAGTGTTCCAGATGGAACAAACTTTGCTTTATAAAGTTTAAACGTCAGATCTTGATACTGACTTGGAGTCCAAATAGTACCATTCTGAGACTTAAAGAGAGATCCTCCAATATACTGTTTGGTAACAACAACATTTTGAACATCGGGAAGATTCTGTGTTCTAACAGTCTTCTTGCCCATCGTAGCAGTCCACATCTCATATCCATCAGATGCAGGTGAAAGAATTACGATTGCATATTCAGTGTCTGCTTCCAGATAAACTGGAGATGGGAATCTAACTCTAGTTGGAACTGGTTCGAATGGATTTGCCTCATTGATATTGATGTTTTCAGGATTTAAGGCAACCTGAGTAAAGTCTTGGACAAGGAACGATGTTGGTGTTCCAAGTTCAACAGTTCTAAGTTCAACATAGATCTTTGCACCAGGATCTTTGGTTGCAAAATAGAGATCAAACGATGTGAGGAATGCGCCTCTACCATCAACAGTAAATGATTGTGCAAGAGGATCTCTATGAGGTGCCTTAACCTTAACATTAACCTCAGTTGGTTTTGCTGCAGGTTTGGGTGGATTTCTAACAGAAACGCGACTTGTTTCTTGCTTAAGAATGGTTCCAGAACCGCTATAAGTTCCAAGTGCTTCACTAGCAAACACTGTAGAACCTGGGAGTGGGGTAACACCAGGAGGAACTGCAGTAACTTTTACAGTTTTAGTTCCACTCTTGACCTTAACTGGTGGTGGTGGGCTGCTATTTGGATCTCTGAAGAAGAAGTTGGAAACAATATCGCCCCAGTTATCAGAAACTAATTCTGCTCTAGTAATAGTTGCAATTGCACCGCTTGTTCTACCAACAACTTTTGCACCTGTAGTTACATACCCATAATATTTTTCTTCCGTCGCAAGTGCTCTTACACCAAAGTTGATAAGTTTAGATGTTGGAGAATAAATCGTCCCAGGTGCTGGTCTCGTTCTATCATATGGATCAACACTATATTCTTCAACAAGAACAGCAGGAGATCCTAAACCTGCACCAATGTCAGGTCTGCTGGTATCACCAAACTTATGATTTGGTCTTTGTACTCTGATGAAACCGATTTTTCTTCCACCGTGATAGATGTCAGCATCTTCAAATACTTGGAAAGTGCCAGAAACCATATTGATTTCACAAAGTTTTGGTACAAGGTCAACTTGCTGACTATCAAGATAATGATAGTGTTTTGTAAATGGTCTTAATCCATTTGCATTAAAGTATACGTTTCTAGAACGCATAAATGGATCTGCATTTCCAGAAACCTTTACGTCTTCAACATAATTAAACTCTCTTGCAGGACCTTGAAGTTTTGGTTTGTAAGATGTAGTTGTAGTTGTGGTTGTGGTGGTAAATGCTTTGGTTTTCTTTTCACCTCTACCACCACCTTTCTTATAAGTTACATACTCAGTTTGATTATCAACATCAACATTTACTTTCGCTTCCTGTACCCAATCAGCACCTGTTGATTCAACTCTATGATCATCAATATAGATTGTTCTTACCCAGTTATCTGATTGTGGATCTAATGCAATACCACCAACAAATACAATAACGTTGAATGGGTTAACGTTTTCTACGTTAGTTGCATGTGGTTGATTAATCCAATCAACCTCTTCATACGCAAGTGTTAAAAGATCTCCAGTCTTTTGAATATTTGGATCAAGCAGTTTTAAGTTCTGAGACAAATCTGCCTTTGTTTTATCAATTCCTGGATCAAGTGCCAGTTCTGCTTGCATAGACCAGAAATCTACTGGAGCAATAGCAGTGGCACCATTTTTACTTACATCAATAGTTGTATATCTTGGATCTGCCAATGACTTATCTCTAAAGTCACTAACGATAAATCCAGACTTGAATCTATTCAGACCATTTGCATCGGTTACTTCCAAAGATTTTGCATTCAGTTCCAGCATTGTCAAGCTGGTAACTTCCTCAAGATTTTCAATTCTTTCCTCAAGTTTCGCAATGTCGCGCATTGTGAATCTTCTGTTATCGCGCAGTAAGATTCTTGGATCTTTTGCAGGATTATAAAGATATGCAGGAAGACTGATTTGTGCAATCTCCATTGCATCATCAGCAAGAACTGGTGCTTGAGGAGTATCGTTTGGTTCGCCCTGAACAACTTCAACTTCACCAAGACGATTCAGTGTGAGTAAATCAATTCTTGGTTGATAATAACCATATCCAAGAGTTGAGGTTTCATCTGGTGAGATAATATATCTGTAAGTGGATTCATAAGATCTGCTACTAAATGCAAATGGAGATGCATTTGTTGTAGAAGGATCAAACTCAGTAACTCTTGGTCTGAAATCAAGAACATCAGACATACTAGTTCCATTTGGAACTGCTGGGATGTCTGAAGTATATCTATCGCTTGTATATGAGTTTACAGTGAAAATGTCTCCACTATTTCCTGCAGAAACCTTATAATGATCTAAGATAATCAAGAGTTGCTTAGAAGGAACTGCACTTCCCTGCTTTCTTCTGATTCTTGAGTAATCGCAGTACTGATTCTTATGCCCCTTGTCTAAGATATAGTTCTTAGTTTTATCGAGATAACTTCCCTTTGTAATCTCTTGTATTATTGCCTCAATGGAAGAATCTTTAAACTTGACAGATTCGCCAACTTCAAATGTATTTTCATTGAGATATACAAAATCAACAGATGTTGATGTTCTATTAACTACTTGTGCAACTGCTCTGCTATCCTGACCAACTAGTTTTTCACCGATGATTGCATTTTGATCCAATGCCAATCCAGTAGCAAAAGTCAACTTATCTAAAACTGGAGCAGAAGTATTTGTTGATTCGTAAATAGCACGAATGTTTACAACATCAGGAATATTCAGTGAAATTTCTTCGTCTTCGATTCTCAAACCATAGTAAAGACTTGTGGTAAGACCCGCAGCAGTTGAAGCACCACTTGTTCTAGTAACAGATACTTGCTTGCTTCTTACAAAATCTTTCGATTTGTTTGTAACGTTTGCTTTTTTAAGGGTAACAATAGCAGTTACATTGTTTGTTTGTGATGCGACAAGATTTGTGAATGTTACAGATCCTCCATTTGCACCTAGTGTAAACTGATCACCAGTTAGATTTTCTGTTGTTCCGTCTGCATAGTGGATTGAATATCTTTCAGCATCAAACGACTCAAAAAATACACTACTAATGCCTGCAGAAGAATCTAATACATCAGCAGTTGTGATAGTAAGTTCTCCACTAACATTAGTTGTTTGACCAGTAATCTGCCTAGTAATAGTCAGTTCTGACTGTGCAAGATCAACGGATGAAATATTAACTCTTGGAAGTTCTGAATAAAGTCCAGATGCTTCAATACCTTTGATCCTTGGAGCCATGATTCTAAAAGTAGAATCGCCATTATCAACATTTGCTCTTGCAACGCCAACAACACTAGAATCCAATGCTGCTAATCCAATTGATGTTCCATTGGCAGCAATAGAGTCAATTCTATTGAAGTTTAGATCATTTTGTCCAGCAGTTTGATATGCAACAATTGCTTCCGTTTTAATACCAGTTACACCAGAAAAATATCTTCCTGGAACAGCACCAGTATTTCCACCACTAACGGTTAACTTATCAGTAATAGAAAATTTAGGTGGTAGTCCTGGATATAAAACTGCGTCGGCAATAAAGTCTCTTTGTAAATCCGTGTTTAAGGTATTTGAATCTTGCCATACAGATTTGATATCTTCAACACTATGAGCATTAACGTGTTTAATGCCTACTTTATACTCTTCATTTTCGTTGATGATTACTTGCTCACCAACTAAAAATGTTCCAGATGTTTGGGAAAGACTGAATGCTGCACCATTTGGTTTTGCTGCAAGATATCCAGTTGCTCCACTAGAAAGACCTCTTACAAATGAAGTAAGTGGTACTTCCGAAGTAGAATATTCTTTACCAAGATAAAGTGTTGTGTATGTTTGAATATCATAGAGATATAGATCCCACTGCGTAGATGCACCAGTATAAGGAGCATCGGAAACTCCATACCAGTATATTCTTGCCTCACCAATCTTCAGACCAGTTCCAGCATCAATTGTAGAAGTATTTCTTCTTCTATTATAAAGTGAGATTGTGTTATCTCCACTTCCAGTTGGAGAACCAATATTTAAGTATGGTACGCCATATACATTATTGACCTTGAGTAAACTTCCCATTGAAAATGGGACTACTGCAGTATTAACTTTCTTGGTTGTTCTTGGTTTTGGAACATCTACAATTGTTGATCCTACCAGATCAATATCAAATCCCTTAACGTATGCTGTTCCGGCAGAAACTCTGACACACATTAAATCATCGCTAGGATCGTTTCCTTGCTCAGTTTTTTGACCCTCTCTGTAAAGACCTCCATTACCAGTTTCGTTGTTTAATGAGTTAACAACATCTACTTTAAATGGATCAATAGCATAGTTTCCAGACTCTTCATAAGTTCTCTTTGCAAAGTAGTCTTTGATTACACTATACTCAGACTTATTCTGGAGTTTTTTGATTTCTCCCTGATCAACTTTAACAAGTTCTACAAAGTTTGTATCATCGAAATCTAAAAGATTCTTCTTAGCCAGTTTAACGCTGATTTTAAGTCTATCTGCGCCTGGAGCAGCGTAGTTAGTAAATCCTTTAGCGTTATCGTTAAGTGATGGATCAATATCGGAGTTGACTACTTCCTCAACAATATCGAATCCAACTCTATATGATGGTTCGTTATTATATGGATCGAGGACAATTTGTGATGTTGGGACATCTACAAACACACCTCTAATAAAATATACACCTTCAGAAACACCTACAGCATAACCAGTTGCTGTTGCATCAACAGAGAAAACAGTAAGTACTGTATCTCCAGCATTTAAGGTAGTATTGCCGTAAGTTACGTTCTCTTCAAGTATTAATGTTTCTTCGTCTTCAAAGTTTACTGTTTCGCCATTATCTGCACCGTCACGATACTTGACGAATAAAGTAATCTCTTCTACTCCTTCATCGGGAGGAAGTAAATAACCCTTCAGTGTTCCTACAACACCAGAGTTTTGACCACGTACCTTCGCTCCTTTACCGTTGTTTGCAGTAACAACAGCATCAAGGTATACTGTGATATCAATACCTAAATGATCTGGATTTACCTTTACAGTTGTAAATGCATTATCGCAAGTAACCCCACCAGGGATTACCATAGATCCTTCTTTAAAAATATGACTTCCAAAAGACTCTAATTGATTTTGTAAAATCGATTGAAGACCTGTAAGTTCTCTTGCCTGAACTGGGAATCCAGGTTTAAAAAGAACCCTATAAAAGTTATCCTCCTTATCAAAATCATCATAATAAGGATTTACATTGAGATTCGTCTTTTGTGGCATTTTTTAAAATTCCAGTATAACTTTAATGTCTTCTTTTTGGCGGAGGTTCCTAGCAATGCTAGGTCTGTTATCAAGATAGATTAAGTCTCCTGATCCTTTATTTATTTCAGGAGATGCCAACCCATTTGTAAAGTTAACACCAAGATTGATTAACTTGGTTCCAGTTGGATTTGTGGTAATACCAGCAAATCCAGTATCAATGGAAGCAGTAAATCCAGATGACTGACCTCTAATCAGGTTTGAAGATGATTCAAAGGTGTATGCTCTACCATTAGTAGAGATTCCAACATAATCTTGCTGATCAAATGTTGTTTGGTTGTAGTAGAGAGAACGATCTCTAAAATACTTCAAAACACTTGTTTCACTGTCCCAAGAAGCGACATAACCATATGCCTTTCCTGTTCCATTAACAACTAACTGCTCAATCTTTTCACCCACAGAAGGTGTTCCAGTGATGGATGTAAACTTAACTGAGAACAATCCAGTAAAAGTATTTTCTGTGTAGATTTGATCAGATCCAATAGAAGTCGGATTCTTTACAATACCAACTTGAGCAAAACTAGTATCAACTGGGAAATCCTTTGTTGAATCATCAAATCTTGCATATACTAAAACTTTGTCAGTTCCAAGTTCGGTATATACATCATATCCGTGCCCTTTTGATGGTGGTATTACTGGAATAAGTTTTGCACTAGTTCCTGTTGTATTTGAGTTGATAGAACCCAAATCAACAAGAGCATAACTATAATCTTTGCCACCAGATGTAACTACTGTATTGGTGATTTTTCCACCTTCTACATCAACTCTAACTCTTCCTCCAGTTCCGTCACCAATAATGTTTAATTCTTGACCCAAACCATTAGAATAGTTTGCGCCAGAGTTTTCAATATAAACGGTTTTGATTTGATTTTCGTTTTGTGACGAATCTGCTGCTTCTCTTATTGCTCTGATCTGAGAATCAGTCGATGTTTGCCATGCATTTGGAACCGTAATATATTCGGTAGAATCAAACTTAATAATATCACTTGGTGATATAGTGAACAAATACTTCCAGATATATCCGTCTCCACTATCACCCGCTCTAGATGGTTCCAGATCAGTAAAGGTTGGTTCATCTTGAGAAACATTTCCTTTTGGATTGCTTCCGCTTGAACCATTTTCTATGCAAATGTAAACTCTATAATCAGAGTTCATTACATAATAGTTTGCATCATACAATCTTGATGCATTTGTCAGAGGTGATGGATTGAGAATGCTGTAATCATTTCGATACATTTCGTATCTACTTCCAGATGCCCAATCTATTCTTCTGACAAGTCTTCTAATATTTGCCGAGGTTATCCTTTTTCCATACAAAGAAACATCTCCAGCGTGACTGTTGTAAGCAAAGTTATCAACAGGTGCTGGAGGATTTAAGTTCCATGAAGTAGATCTTCCAAAACCAACTGTGGTTGGATTGGCAAGATTTACCGTAATGTAATAAGAGTTGGAAGAAGATTCAACTGACTCTACAAAATTACTGGCATTCAGAATTCTAAACTGATCAGTAACTATCGCTGACATTTTTTATCTTTTTTATGTATTTATAGCTTGTTATAGCAAGTTAGAACGTTTTCTAATAGCACCACTGTTCCTTAGTCCAAAGGTTCTTCTCTGGATTGTTGGGAAGGTTGATAAACCAGAATCAACGGTCAACCCAGTAACTCCAATAGAAACTGGATTAGTTCTCAAATCGTAATTATATATTCTACCCCAAGAAATATTTCCTAGTGGCATTGTAGTTGATCCTTCAGTGTTAAGACCAATGATAGAACTATTAGTGTGAACATTGCAGATTATCTCTGCATCAGGTCCAAAACTTACCTTAGAGTTAACGATATAAACATTGTCTAAGAACAATGTTCCGATTCCAACAATGGAAGAATCTTCACTGTTAACGGAAGTAACACCAGTTCCAACAGTTGTGTTGTAAACAAGCAGTGGATAACCTGCTTGAAGATCATTGGCATCTGATGCATTTGCGCGGAAGTTTATCTTCAGTGCAAGTGGATGTCCATTTGTTCCTGTTGTTGTGCTGATTCCGGTTATGATTCCAGAGAATCCTTGAATATTCTGAATATTGGTGATAGTTTCTTTGGTAAATCCTGGAACTTCAACAATAACTTGTGGTGGATTAGTGCTTGTATAACCCAAACCAGGATTTGTAATCGTAACCGAAGTTATAGATCCTCCAGAAACTGTTGCTGTTCCAGTTGCAGTTGATCCAATACCAACACCGATGATAGATGGTGCTGAGAATTTAACAGGTACAGATGTTGAGTATCCGAGACCTGCATTTGTAACTGTAACCGCACTTACTGTACCTGCCGCAGAAACTGTTGCAGTAAATGCAGCAGAAACTGGATCACTTCCACCAATAATCATAGAATCGAAAGTATTGATGTTGATTCCATAATTATCTTCTTCATAGTTGAAGAACTGTGCATTATCCACAAATATTTCAGTTGTTCCGGAATCAATATCACCAATAATCTTTGCAGTTGGGTAGATGAATGGTTCGAGAGAATCTCTTACCTTATAAACAACCTGACCCTTGATGTACTTATCATTCTTTTGCTTAATCCAATCAAATGGTCTGAATGTTGTTTCATCTATTCCATTACCAACGTAGATATCGGTTTCGATTGTATCAGATCCCAACAGATCTGCAATCGTTCTATCACGAGATTGATCTTCTGTTGTTGTATAAAGTGGGTGCTTTCTAACAAAAACTTCATCACCAATCTTGATTGATTCATTAACATCAATAACAGTAACATCTACACCATCTTGTCCAAGATAGAAGAAGATATCAACCTTATCCGATTCTTTTGGTGGTTCTGTGAAGATAAACGATGTTCCACCAGAGAACTGGTAAGCATATTTTGGTTGCTGAAGAACACCATTAACAAAAACAACAAGAACTGCATCAAGATCAATCGCACTTGAGAGAGGATTATTAGGATCAACCTCAAAACTCAATAACTGTCCATTGTAGAATAATGGGAACCTTGTTCTAGTTCCGTTTTGGAGGAATCTTGTGCTATCGATGTAGTCCATTTCTCCAAATGACCAAGAGGAGAACAAGTCATTAAATGTTTCAACAACTTCCAGTTGGAACTCAGATACTGGTTCGGAGAAATCTTTTGCTGTAACAAGTCCAACAACTTTAAGAACATCACCAACCTGGAAAGAATATCCAGGTCTTGCAACTTCAAAAGATTCAACCAAGAACAATGTAGAACCAATACCAACTGTGGTGCTTGCGGCACCAATCTTAAGATTCAGAAGAAGATTGCTTCCAGTGTCTGTGGTTGTTCCGATTCCAAGTCTTGATACGCCAGTAACTGACATATTTTCATAGACTGGTTGTGGAATCTCAATGTATGGTTCTGAATATCCAGATCCACCATCATTGATCACAAATCCAAGAGTTCCGCCAGCACCAACAACTGCAGAAATACTTGCTTCAGATCCATTGTGATTTGGATCAGTTACGCCAATGGAAACAGGATCTCTATATCCAGACCCACTATTCAGAGTAAAGTATTCATATACAGTACCAAATCCAATGTAATTGTGTTGGATTGTACTTGGACCAACATTAACTGCTATTGATGTATCTGAAAGAATATTAACAATGTCGTAAGAACGATCAACATAGTTTGGTTGATCCTCTGGGAAGTATGAGGTAATACCTGGGTTGGTTGGGCAAGTAAATGCAAGTCCAACAAGTTTTACTCTATCTCCACCACCAAATCCGTGAGGGGAATCTGTTTCAATTTGAATGATGCCAGATTCGTTATTATAAGATGCTGTAGAAACGCCCAAACTTGCACCAGTAATAGTAGTTCCGATGCTAATAATATCTGTTATAGTTCCAGATCCATCAAGAACTGCTCTAACCTTTGCACCGACAAGAGGTGCATATCCAAGACCAGGAGTAGATCCAAGAGAAACAATCAAACCCCCTCTTGGAAGTTGGTTTTGGTTAATATCAAACTCAGATTTGATAAAGGATCCATCTGTTGATGTGATACCAGTAAATACAACGCTAGAGATTCCAGCAACTGGATCATTTTCAAACTCATAGTTGTTGCCAGAGTTGTTAATAGTTGTTGGGGTTTGAAAAACGCCATTAATAAACAGAATTCCATTTCCAATATCAACACCAGTTGTATTGATTCCCTGAACAGTCATGGTATATGTTTTGCCAATACCAGTAAACTGATCGGAAATATCATCAAAGATCATATTTGTATCATAATCTGATCTCAGGAAAGTTCTGCCAGAATACTGTGCTTTAGCATATGGAAGATTACTTTCATTTCTTCTAGATCTGGTATTTCCTTTTGGTGGATCCGTGAACCATACCTCATTTCCTACAATGTTAATAGAACCTCTGTAGATCTGAACATTTGCTCCATCGTTATGGGAAACAGCAGTTGTTCCAACAGATGCTCTAACAACAGAAACCGTTGGGAATGTGGCAGCAGTACCAGCGGCAATGATACCATTGATTGGTCCAAGAATAGCACCACCAACATTGGTGCTAACTCCAACCTCAACAACCTTCATATACTCATCATCAATCTTAAGAATATCTCTTGGTTGGATAGAAGAGATTCCACTCAAGTTAAATGTTGCAATACCAGCAGAGATAGATCCACTATTGTATTGTAATGTATGTGCTAATGGAGTATATGTGATTGGTTGCTGAACAATACCATCGAGAGCGATAACTGTCTTAGACAGTTTCTTAGTCATCTCAAGTTCGTGTGCATTTCCAATGCCAACATCAGTAAATGTTACTGCAATACCTGCTTGAGCATAATCTTTACGTGTTGCTAACTTAAATGTATCTGGAGTAAGAGCAATTGGATATACTTTTTCTGGCAATCTATCGGTAACAACCCCAAGATAGTTTGCGGTTGCACCAATTCCCATTGCACTTTCTCCAATACCAATAAATGTTGATTTTGGAGTGTAAGTCAGTTCTTCTCCAGTATTGAAGAAGTGGTCGGTGATTGTGAATACTCCAGTTGCGGGATCGAGTTTAGTAGTGTCTGAAGGAGAGAATCTCTTTACATAGATTGGAGTATCCTCATGGAATAGCGTAAAGTTAACCTTATTTGCCCTTGGACCATTGATACCATCATATGCTGACAAGAACAATCTTTGGTTGGATGGTCCATATGAAAGTTGTCTTGGTTCATTGTCAAAGTCACTTAATGTGTAGAATACTTCATTGAATCCTTGAACTTCAACGTTATATCCAGAATCTGGGTAGAAGTTGAGGTAGAACTCACTACCAGAAAGATCGCCACCGAAAGTACCAAGACCAGAAGTATTGTTTACTGGTGCAAAAGGACCAGGAGAAACTATAACATCTTCACGGTCAAATACTATCGAAACTTGGTGGATTGCAGAACTACTTCCAGAAGAAACTCTTACAAGAGAAGATGCTGAGGTGATACTATTAATATCGAAAGTTCCTACTCTGATTGCCTCAGTTCCAAATCCTACTGTAGATTCGAATCTAGCACTTCTTTCGGATCCAGGTGGTTGATCACCAACTAAGAATCTATATGTTCCAATACCAGAAGTTGTATTTGCAAATCCAACAATATTTGCGCGAACATCCAGAGTATTAATAGTATCATTTTCTAATCTAAATGATACAATACCTGATGTTGAGTCGTATATTGAAGTTAAGATGCCAAGAGATGAAGAACTATAAGAACGTGCCTTTGTGTCAAAATAGTATTCACTCAGATAAGTGCTGTTCCCATCAAAATCAAGAACTGCTTCAACATAGTTTACATCTTTAGTAAATGTATTGGTGATTTCAATATTTGCAAACAAACCATTGAAGTTGCTATCAGAAACTTCAGCAATGGTTCCGATATTTGATGCAGAACCTATGCTAGTGATGCCAATAGCATTGGAACCAGTTAAGTTAACGGAACCAATAGTTTCTGTTCCCAATCCAGAGAAAGCATTAAGGAAAGTTTTCTTCAGAATTTTAATGTCATGGTCCCTATTGTAAATATCTGTTGGATAGAACAGTAAGGTCTTTCTTCCACTATCATCTACGTTTGCACTGAACTCTCCAAGTTTTTCACCTGTAAATGTTGTTGACTTCTCAAACACAATAGAGTCGAGAGTAGTTGTTTGAACTACCAACTCCGTTAACTGAGAGTCAAATGTATCTGCGTCAACAACCTGGATCAAATATCTTACATGAGTATCAGCAATATCAATCTCTTCAATCTCTACAAATGGATCTTCAAATCCTCTACTTGAGAACTGATTGCTAATATCATCATGAATAAGAACTCTGTTTGTTCTGCACTGGGTATAATCAGTAAGTTTTCTATTTTGAATCTTTAAGAACTTGGATTGATCTGGATTTGTTCTTGTGTCATAGTCTACAGTATTATCAAAGTTGTTAATAATATCAACTCTTCTTTCTCCAACAACATCCAAGATAACAACACTTTTTGTTGTTCCTGCAAGACCAACGCCACTGTTAGCAACAGATGTGATTCCAACATCAGCAAAGTTTTTCAAACCAGCTGGATGGAGAATGCTATTAACTGGACTCGAAGACTCTCTCCAAGTGATTGGACTCTTGATTGAATATGAGAGGTTCTGGTAGTAATCATTATTTGGAGTTACTTGATAATCTTCACTGATCTTACCAATATCATTTCTCCAACCAATATCCTTTTTGGATGAATAGTCGATAGTAAATTTCGCTCTATTACCATCTACACTGGTAACTTCTGCGATAACACCACTGACTCTTCCCTTAATCTTATCTCCCTTCTGTAGAGGATATCTGCCACCAATCTTAATATAATCATCTCTTACTGAAGAAACAAAAAGATCTCTTTCAAAATATCCAGTTCCAATATCAACAAACAACTGCTCCTCAATCTCAAATACTCCCCTCTTCTTAATAACATTGATTCTTGGGTAGTTGCTTTCATTAACAATAGTTGCATATCCAGATTGATAAGTTTTTGCAATACCTGGATTAGTTGTTAATCCAACACCATCACCGTCAACAAGAGCAAACTCAACTTTCGCTGGATTTGTGTTCAAGTACGATTGAACTGTAAAGAGTTGATACTTGTAGTTTTCGGAGTTATATCCTGTTCCGTTTGAATTTGGATCAAGTTCAATCCCTTCAACGAAAACTTTCTCTCCAATTCTAAACTGTGGAGATGAGAATCCTAATATAGGTGTCTTCAGAACACAAGTTGCAACTCCAGAATTGCTGGTTACCATAGAACTGATACCAACACCATTGGAGTTATTGATTGCAATGATGCTATGTGGTTCTGATTGCAATCCGTAGATTGGTGCAAGTTGAACTACATTTGATATTGATCCATTTGGAGCAGCTGCAAGTAAAGTAGTGCTATCAACAACTTCCTTTGTTGTGTTATTGATTAAAAGAAGATCTGGTGGATTCAGGTATTTTGCTCCACCAAATTCAATATCAATCTCATCAATAGTATCTAAGTTATCAACGTTTACGATTGGTGGTACAAATGCTTCTGGTCTCAGAGTTTTATCTGAAGGATAATCAAATCCAATATCCTTTATTCTTACACTGTTTACATTTCCAATAGAATCTGAGATTGGAATGAGGTTGGCATTAGTTCCATTCTGAGTTGTAACATTGGTAAACTTGGGAAGTTTATTAAAGTTGAATCCTTTAGATAAGATTTTTACTTTGCCAATGGATCCGTTAATAGCACTGGAAGATTTTGTAGAATATTCCAATACATCAGTTTGGTCTTTGGAGTAGAATAAAACGGGAGATATTCTCTGCGGAGAGATCTTAAAGGAAGTTGTAGAAATACCAAAAACTTCATAAGATCCATTATACTCACTATCAACATAGTTGATTTGCGAATAATTTGAAACATCAACATCTGATGTGCTGATGTAACCAGATTTTTCTAATGCATAGTATAGATTTGATGGAATATTATCTGTGTAGTTAATAACTGCAGATGCAGTTCCAAATCCTACAGTACCGACACCAACAAAGTTGAAATCTTGTCCATCCTTGGCACTTATAAACTCATTTCTCATCTCCTTATCATAGAAGATCTTGAACTCATAACCACGTAAAGAAGGATCGCCAAGATTAAATTTAAGATCAGAGTTTCTAACAACGTTGATCTTTGGATTGATCAGTGCAAAGGTATGGGACGTGTCTCCAGTTCCAACGATGTTTACTGTGTTTTCTGTATTTGGATTTGACTCATAAGAAGTTTCAGCAAGTCTAAATGTGCTGCTACTATCTCTAACAACATAATAAGAACCTGTTGTTAATCCAGAAGCAACTTCTGTGCTTGTATAATAAATCTTGTCTCCAGTCTTGTATCCGTGATCTGGAAGAGTGATCGTATTAGTTACAAGATCAATCTGTGTTGAGTTTACACCAACAGCATTAATCAGAAGTTTTTTCTCATCTGGTTCAAATGAAAGTGATAATGCTGCAGTTGTTCCAAGTCCAACAACAGTATTTGGTTTTACTGTGAGTTTGATTGTATCACCATTCTGCAGTCCGTGAGAAGATGCTGTGCTTACTGTTGTTATGATTCTATCAACATTTGCAGTAATCTGTGTGTGGTTAGATTGAAGTAGATATTCTGAGTTATCAGAACCATCACTATAGAAGAATAATCCCTCACTATTTGTTGTAAGACCAACTTGTGTTGTTAATCCAATATAATTTCTTCCTTTGTTAATGACATAAACATCAGAAGACAGTGCAAAGTTATCTGGAATGAAGAAAGTATTTGCGTTTGTTTCATCATCTCCAACAATAAGAGAATCTACACCAGCAAGATCGGACTTAGTAAAAGTTACTCTTTGTCCAGTCTTGAATGGGTGATTTGGTAGATATATGCTTCTATGTGGTATAGAAACAGTATCAGTTACATTACCTACAGTAAATGTTTTGGATACTGCTCCTCCAAGAGTTGTTCCAATACCAACAGAATCTTTAGCGTTGAAATAAACCAGATCATCACGCTTTGATTCAAATTTTTCTGTTCTTACTGGAATTCTAACTCTATCACTTAATGGATAAAGGGCGCTACCATACGTGTGAGCGGCACCAGCGGTTCCATATCTCTTGACCCTTAAAACACCATTCTGATAGTTGTTCAGAACCCTTACAACCTCATTTGCGCCAACATTAGAATCAATAAAGATACTTCCACCAATAGCAACGTTTGGTATGGACGAAACAAAAATATCCTCCGATATTCCACCTGGAGTGGAACTGTAAGATGTCATAGTATTGGCAAGACTGACATTTTCAGTTGTAAAACCGATTCTTCTTGATCCAGAAAGATTTACAACTGATGTCGATAATCCACTTACCAGAACAGCATCATTATTATTCAGATCAAAACCAGATCTATAATAAGCAGATACTTGTGTATTATCATCCCAAACCATAACAGAGTTTTCATATCTATCAAGAGATGTTTGGATTGAAAGTATATCTTTACCAATCAATTCTGAAATCTCTGCTCTAAGACCAATCCCACTAGTCTCAGATTGATTAAAGTTTACCGCTTCACCGATTCTATATCCAGATCCACCATCAACTACTTGAATGTCATCAACTTCACCTCTGGTGACAGATTCTATTACCGTAGTTTGTTCAAAAACTTCGTATGGTTCAATAAAGAAATCATAGTTTGCGTTTGCATCATTTACCTTATATGGGTAAGTATTTCTAACCAAATCCGAGTTATTAAAATCAAAAGTTTGATCTAACGTGTAGTTTTCTTCGATTAAGTTTGATCTAAAAGTTTCTCCAACAAAATATGGATAAGATGGTTCTAACTTATTAGATGTTATGCTAGTGGTAACACCTGCAAAGTAAGCATAAATTCCATTTGGAAACTCTGGTGTCTTACAGAATCTTCCGTTATGATCATCAAGATCTCCACTATTGGTATATTGATAATCTTCAATGAAAAATCCTGCTTGGAATGATGATGGTCTATTAGTAATAATAGAAGTGTTCAGAGTATATCCAGAATTAATGATTCTAATACCAGATTGAATATCATCGGGATCAATATATCCATATGGACCGTAGATTGGATTTCCGTCGTATGCCCACCCAATGATTGGAGAGTGTTGGGTTCCATCATCACCAAAGTTCGTTGCTAAGTCTTCGGAATATCCATACATTCCATAAACAACATAATCATCAGTCTCATTTTGAGAAATACTTGAGAATATTTTAGGTGTTCTTGTCTTTGAGTATTCGCCAAATCTTTGAGCATCATTAAGAGTAAGATCTCTAACTCTTACATCAAATATTGCGTTAGAACCGCGTGGTTCAACATATAATGATGTTGATGTAGCACTATATCCAATGCCAGGATTGATTACAATAACATCATCAAGTTTCCCATCAACGATAACAGGTCTTAAGATTGCGCCGCTACCGCCATTTTCTGCGACAATATTTGGTATAGAATAGTATTCTGATCCTTTACCTAATACCTGGACATCTACAATTCTTCCATTGGAGATGATTGGATTTAACTGTGCATTCTTTCCGTTCTTCAGACTGACAATAGGTTTTTTGTGTAAGTTAAGAACTTCAGATCCATACCCAGTTCCTTTTTCATAGAGATATGTGCCAGTGATTTCTCCAGTTACAACAGGAGTAAACGTGAACTGCCCACCAGTAGTTGCTGCAAACGATACATTAGCAACCACCTCAATTTCTGGATACTGGAAAATGTGATATCCAGATCCAGTTGATTGAATATCAACATACTTGGACTTAGTTAGATCCTCTGTAAGTGTTCCAGCAACTCCAACGTTTATAACTCTAAATGTATCTGAGTTTATTGTTGAGACTGAATATCTATTTGAAGTTGATAAACCAGAGATAGGAGTTCCAGTTGTTGAATATGTTACAATATCACCAGTTGAAAATCCGTGATCTTTGAATGCAAAAGTGTTATACTCTGTAGAAATACCAGAAGAAGGAACTCTGAGTTTTCTGTACTCATATCCAGATCCACCAGAGAGAACTTTGATCTTCTGAAGAGTTCTTGTTGATAATGTTCTAAACTTGTGAATACCACTAGAGAATGATGCTGTTGAGAATCCAACAGTGTTTATACCAGAAAGTGCATCACTATCACTGTTATACAGTTTGATCGTTCTGTTGTTTACATATCCAACAACATACTCATCACCACTAGATAATGATCCTGTGATTGTATTTGTGGGATCTCCAGCAACACCGATTGATATTGGTACATTGCCATTTCTATTGTAAATGACATGTTGTCCGTTTGCCAGATTGTGATCTTTCAAAAATGTGATTGTTTCATCGATAATATCAACACCACCACCAACAGACAATGCACGACTATCAAACTCAATCTCTCTAAATCTTTCACCAACGATTGGTTGTAAAGAACAACCAGATCCATTTCCACCAATCAGAGAAAGTGAAAATACGTCTTTAACATCAAAGTCTTGCGGATCAACGAAAACTTCTTTTACAGTTCCGGTGATGATTGGTTCAACTAATGCAGTAACTCCAGCGCCAGTTGAAATACTAATCTGAGGTGGATTTATGACGTCATAATCTTTTCCTCCATTGAGAACTTCAAACTCTTCTAGAGGACCGTAATAGATCTTATTTCTAGATTGTGGGCTGGAGATCTCTACACCATCAATCAAAATACCAACATTTTCAACACTTCTTCTTGGATTTTTTGATCCAAAAAGATTTTGTGAAAGTGGGAACTTTCTAAGAATAGTATTTGGTGCTAAAATTCTATCTTCTTGAGATTTAAGTGTAAATCTATGAATAGATGGAGTTGTATTTGGACCAAATCTGACAGTATCTGCAGTAGAAAGAAGTGCTTTAGAAGTGTATAATCTTATTTCATTTGGTGCTACAACTGTTACATAATAACTTTCACCAGAAACTAATCCAGACAGTTGATTATTGGATGTATATACAATCTCATCCCCATCAATGAATCTAACATTAGTAGAGAACTTGATAGTAGAATATGTCTTTAAAATAGAATCATACCCACCAAGATTGGTATCATATCCATTTGGGAGGGTAGATTCAATGATCTCATCTACAATCTCATATCCAGGAAGAGAGTGTGATGCTACGTATCCGAATTTACTATCATCTGTACTATAAACATTCAGTGTATTTGCAATATAGTTATTATTCCCAAGAAGAAGTTGTGTTCTTGAACTTGTTACTTTCTTGAGTTTTCTGCGTATATCGTATTGAACTAATGGTACTGGAGTAAATCCACTTAAACCACTTAGAATAACTTGTCTTGAGTTCTGATTAATACTGGTAATCGTTGCATCTGAGGCAGAAACAATCTCAGTGTTCTTAACTAATACCTCAACAGTATCACCTTCTTTCAAACTTGACTTATCAATATCACTGACTAAACTAAATGTAGATCCAGAGATAGATGCAACATTATATCTTGTACTCGTGTTGTAAATCCAAGAGTTAGCAAATACTTGCTTATAAGTTCTATCTTCAGATGGATTTTGAATAGACTCACCAACGTTACGAACAGTAATCTCTTCACCTTCTTCAATCAGTGAAAGATCTTCAAGAGGAACAAAGTCGGAGAGAACACCTGTAATACGAAGATCTACTCTCTTTGAAGGATCCCCATTCTCATATCCAAAAATAGTTTCATTTGCTCTAACGTTTTCACCAATAGTGATGTTACTAGTTACACCACTACACCCAAAGAACTGATTAACGCTCTTTGAGGTATATTCGATTGTGTTTGTTCCAGAAACAAGAGTTCCTGTTTGTCCGAATCCAATGGTTGAATCAACAGAAATAATTGAAGATCCTATTGATACGGTTTCAAGTGCTTTTGAGTTTCCTGGAACATCAAAAACACCTTCAATCAAATCTCTATCATTATATCCAACAAATAATCCAAGTTTATAATATGTTCTATCCTGTCTTGTGAATATTTCAACATCAGAAACTGATGCGTTTGTATTCAAATCATTAGATCTGAATATCGTTTGACCTTCAAGACCAAAAGGATTACCAGAAATATTCTCTGCTACAACAACTTCTCTTCTGATGTAATCTGCAGAAGATGGTTTAATCAGTCTTTTTTCAAGATCTAATAGTTTTGCATCTACTCCATAGAGTACCTTGAAGAGAATCTTTACAGATTCTTCGATACCTTTTGATTGATAGAAGTTTCTGGCGTGCTTAATGAAGTTTCCAACATTCAAATCAGAAACAAAATCAAGATCTTCCATTCCAGGAGTAAAAGTTCTCTTAAGTTTCCTATAAAACTCCTGCAAGAAGAGAACACTCAAGTTAACAACTTCTGCGTCTTGAGAATGAGATCCTGCAGAAGAAGTTGAAAATACTACGTTTTGTCTATTAACATTTGAAAAATCACTGGCGATTCCAACGTTATATCCAGTGATTCCACTAAATCCACGAACACATCCAGTAAATGTAGTCTCAGTCTTGGCAGTATAGGTGATAATTTCATCACCAATCTTTAACAGACCATATTCGGATGGAAATCCCTTTGTGGAAGATACTGTAATCGATGTATCTGTAGAAGAAATATTGGAAGAGAGAGTTGTTTTTCCAACGACAACTTCTGGAACGAGGTTATCTAACTTGATATAACGATCAAGATTATTAATCAGGTCAGATCCTGCACCCTGATATTCTTGAGAAATATAATACTGTCTAAAGAACTCAACAGCTTTTGGAAAATCTGCAACTAAAAACTCAGGAAGTTGGCTCTCAATAATCTTATTGAGTTCCACTCTCTTCTCAAAATGCGACATATTTTATTTCCTCTCTAAAGTTCCGTTTGGATAGCTTGAAGTATAGTAATCTCGTGTAAAGGTAACGCCAGAAATATCTTCACCAGATGCGATAACATCTTTTACCATATTTATTGTACTATTTGAAACATTAAAACTTAAATAGAGATCTTTTAATCCAACAACATCGTTAGATTCTGGGTATGCTTCAATCTCTATAACATCATTAGGCGAAGAAGTTTCTGTGATATTTACAGTGTTTAGAATGACTTCTCCTTTTTCATAATCAACGATTCCAGCATCTTTGGCAACAACAACTCTGTTATTGTTAGAATCAATCTTGACTAATGAGAGAATGCCAGTTTTTATATCAAGAGATGTTGGGCGAGTGAGAAAAACATTCGAAGCTTCTGCAGCATTAGATATAGTATTCACTCCAGTGCCTACGTTAGGAGTATCTGTAAGGTACACTACAGAGGACTCGCCAGCAATCTTAAATCCAGTCGATTTGATATTCCCTCCAGAGGGTTTTGCATGGAACTTATTACCAAAACACAACTCATATTGTGCAAACTGGTTCTTCAATACTTTCATATCTCTTCTAATCTTCACTTTCGTGATGTTTGAAGTGATTGCTGTATCAACTCTATCAATCAGTTGAAGAATCTTACTATACTTAAATCTTCCACCAAACTTATTAATATCAACATCCTTTGAATAAGAACTCAAAGCACCAATAACACTTGACTTCAGATCATCAACATTCGATGTTTGTGTTGTGTTATAGTAAACAGAAGATTCAATTTCAACATAAAGAACTTTCAGATCTATAATCTTCTGATTAATACCAGCGATTGAGTACTGCTTAATCTTATTCAGAATACGCTGCTTATCAAAGTCTGAAACATATGTACCATTCTTTGGTTTGATACTGATCTGAACAGTACCATATTGTGGAGGACTTAATTCTTCTCCACCAACAACAGCAACTGATTCTGTATTGGGGTAGATTGATTGAATAATCGCCTCATAGTCTCTTGCTGTTACCGCTCTATACTGTGCAGAATAGAGTCTAGGGGCGAAGTACTTGATTGAGGATACATTCTCTATCTCACCGCCGTTCATCGCCTTCTGAACGGTTGTAACGGGCACTGATGCAGAAGGAATGACTCTTATTTCTGATTCATCAACAAAGTTTCCTTGGAAATCAAATGCTGATGGACCATTACCATCTTCTCCATCAGTTACAATATAGCGAACAGTAATAACTGAGTTAGTTTCAAGTTTTTTACCAAAATATC
>Ga0136656_1000095_pt1 | contig 25677 bp, 31 predicted proteins | sample CPBDNA_9_FD_94862 | JGI IMG/M metagenome (GOLD analysis project Ga0136656, IMG submission 94862) | Freshwater to marine salinity gradient microbial communities from Chesapeake Bay, USA - CPBay_Sum_15_0.8_DNA (version 2) | ecosystem: Environmental > Aquatic > Marine > Coastal | place: USA...
CCATAAGCTTTATAACGGATTAATTCAGAAACTTTTTTATTGGCACCTTTGGCTTGTTGTTCCTTAAGATTTATCAGTTTGCTTACAAGTTTTTCTTTTTCTAATCGAGTAGCAGAATAATTTTTTGGCCAATCTTTTTTAAGATAATATTCCATATCTTTTTCTTTTTGAGCAATTTGTTTTTCTACTATAACAATTTGTTGAGTAATAGCATTTGTATTCCCAACATTTTTAGAACTGTCTATAAATGTTTTTGAAGTAATTACAAAAAGCATCAGGCAGAATATGGATGTTCTAAGTACACCAACTGCTGCTGCTTGCCATTTGTTATCAGAACGATAACCAGATAGAAATACAAAACAAACTTCTGTGAGTATTGCTTTTACATATGTTTTGGTATCAATTGCCCCATCAATTGCATAAAATTCAAGGGCTTCACTTACAAGAAATCCGGTTATGGTAGCTAATAGTGCGAAATAAAAGACATTTTTATAACTATTTAAAATCAAATTCTTAAACCAGCGAACAAATCTTTTTTCCTTCCACTTATTAAGATTATCTTGACTGAAGACATCATAGACCGACATAGACGAATCATTAAAAATTGACCGTATTAAATCATTAATTTCATCAAGAAAAGACATGGTTTCTTCTTTAGTGTCGGCTAATTCAACTTGATATCTGTCCCTAAGTTTCTTAACTTTTTTTACGATTTCGTTGTCTTGTTGCATATTATTTCTTTTTTCTTTTAGCTTCTCGTTCAGCTTTTCTTTTTTCTTTAGCTAATCGCTTTTTTTCTTTTTCAGTCACATAAGCTTGGTACTCTACTTTTAGTAACTCAATTTCATCTTTAATATCAACATTTTCTTCTTTTTCTTTTGTTTTTGCTACAAGCTCTTTTCTAATAAAGTTTTCTTCATTACTTTTTATCTTGTGACAACTTGGTTTTCCACTATTTTTACTTAATGGTGTACTGCAAACAACTTGTAAATTATTTTTGCCACAAAAAATACGTTCTGCCATTTCATCATAGGTCATATCAACTTCAACCTTATGCAAAGGTACAACTGGATCAATATGATCTACTTGCACATACTTTTGCATAAACATATCACCGCAAATAGCACATTTATATCTTACTTGAGGTCTTTTGCCGGGTGTCCCATCTTTTTTTAATGCAGGCGGCAGCTCATGTTTAGCACGTTGCAATGTCTCCCACATTTGAGGTGACATTCTAAAAGACTGTCTAAGAGCACCTTTTACACGATTGCGCTCTTGGTTCCAGCGACCATTTTCATCGTACTCTTTATGTACGTTTTCTAAAGTCCTTTTGGGTTTATTTTTTCTTTTTGGCATATTATATTTCTACTTTCGGGGCATTATCGTCAAACCTTTCTTTTAGATACCAAGATACATACTCACATTTTTGTTCTAATGTTTTAATTGTTGGATTGTAATCTTCATTAATGTCTGCAATAGCTTCTGAAACAGCTTTAAGTGATTTATCGGCCTCTTTTTCAGCTTTGATTTGGGCAAGCTGTTTGGCATAAGCTACAAGATTTTTTTCAAATTCAGATTTTAATTCAGCCTCAAATTTATTACCAAACTTATATATGCAATCCATCATCTTTTTTAAAGCATTAATTGTCTGATTATAAGGCTTTGCTAACTCAGCTTTTTTAGCCATCAGTGCAATAAGCTCTTCATCCCTAGCTTTTTGAACAATTAAATCTTGTTTTTGCCTAAGATAAATAATAAGAGCCTTATCAAGCTCTTCTTTGTTTTTAATTTCTTTTATTGCATTTGCAAAAGTAGGGTGTTTTTCTTCTACAATTTCGTCAATAGTTTTTTTAGCCATTACAATTTACCCTCACGTTTATCAAATTTAGGTATTTTTTTTAAACAATTATTTTTATTTAACCATCTAATAGTAGCCTCTACTATCATCATATGCGGCAACTCTTCTTGAGTTACCTTTTTTCTTTTTTGCCCAAGAAAAATTGGCATTGAATCAATTGAAAATTTTGTTTTGGCAGAACCAATGATAGATTGTAAATCAAAATGATCCATTATGTAATCGCAAGTATTTAAATGTACATATTTATTCATAAGGTTACTAAGGCTTTCAAGCTGGTCTTTAAAACATTGGCTGTCAATATCTTCAAGAAATTGCCTCATATCTTTTTCCATTCTATATTTTAATTCGTCCTTACTCATGCCACACAACTCTCTTCGTTAATTCTTTTTACTTTTATAATATCACAAACCATTTCTTTAACTTCTGAAGAATGATCAACCATTAATATTTTTTTATCAGTATTTAAATTTTTTAAAATCTCTAAGCATTCAATTTTAGATATAGAATCAAGGCCGTCAAAACCTTCGTCAATAATTAATAAATTAACACCTTTTTGAGTCATGCTTTCAATCATTTCACCTATAGCTAAGTCCACAGCAAAATCAGCCGATGTACGCTCTCCACCAGACAAAGTTTTTATAGGCACTTTAGAATCGCCCTCAAGATTAATAACAGCATTTACTTCGTTCTTAATAGACCCCGTTTTGGTTTGTTTAGCGTTTTCAAAAGAAATTACAGCATTGACCATATTAGGAATCATGTTGATGATTTCAGTAGCTCTGTTGCCAATATAACCAAGCGTATCTTGAAATTTTTGTAAAGTATAATTTTTAATTAGTCGAATTGATTCTTCTGATAAAATTACTTTTTGATCAATATCATTAAGCTCATTTTGCCTAGATTCTAGGTCAGTTTTAAAATTTTGAATCTTAATATTGATATTTTCAAGGTCTCTTTCGTAGTTTTTAAGAGCATCTTGGTAAGCGTCTTTGATAGTCTTCATTTGTTGAATATCATTTTTACGCTTAACAATTTCAGCCATTATCTCAGATTCTTTCTCTTTATATAGAAATGTTGTTGTAGCATATCTCTGGTTGTAATCGTTTATAGCTTTTAAATATTCTTTATCAAGGTCATTAGTTTGCTGAATAAGTTCAGATTTTTTATTTTCAAGAGTTTCTAGTTGTTTAGTTTCTTCTTGATTTACTTTAGTGTTTCTTTTAGCTTCCAAAAGTTGTTCAGCTTTTGTCTTCATTTCTATATAATGCGGAATTTGAACTATTTCTTCTTTGTGTTTATTTACTTTCATACCAATTTCGGCAATAGCATATCTAATTTCCACAAGCTTTTTTTCCGAAGTCCAATTTTGCATACAAGTAGGGCAAGTGCCAGCTTCAATATGTTGGTATTGTTCTTGAAGTTTTTTCATTTCATTTTCTTTTTCAATTGCTTTACACTTTGCATTTTGAGCATCGTCAATTTTTTTTTGAATTTTATAAAGGGCCGATGTCATTTGTTGAATGTCTTGCTCTTTTTGAGCAAGATTATTGTGCATTTTTTGTTTTAATTGTGAAATTTCTGTTTCAATATTTTGAGCCTGACCAAGTAACAGAGCTTTACCTTCAGATTCTACTGGCTCTGGTTTTTTACCTAAACTAGCAACATTATTTTCATATTGCCTATGTTCATTGCGAATAGTCTGCTCTAGTACATCAATACTTAGGTTAATCTCATCTTCAGTTGTAAAAAATGTAGGCTCTTGAGGTTTTTCTTTTTGTGCTAAGTAATCATTAAGTTGATTAATTGTATGTTTAATTTCAGTAATACTGCTTTCAAGCTTAATCTTTCTTGGTTTATATTGTTCTTTAAGTAGCTCATTCATTTTCTCAATTTTTTCTTGATATTTACCTAAGTCCAAACACTGGACAAGAAATTCATGGGATTGTTTTGGTGTTAAATTGAGAAAAAAGCCACCTTGTTTTTGGCGTTTATAACACATTGTTTTTAATAGATTTCGGTCTACACCGATAATTTCATCTAATTTTTCTTCAGCAAGCTTGCTGTTTCCAGATACGGTTCCTTCTGGTGTTTCAATGGTAAGTCCATCTTTTTTGGAACGGGTAATGGTAATCCCTCCCTCAAATTTACCTTGAACCCAAATAGGCGATTTAGTAATCCTACTCTGCAATTGTGTCGAAGGGATATCCGATATTCCAAGAAGGAAAGCGAGTGCTTCCACTGTTGTTGATTTCCCTGCTCCACTAGAGCCTCCTGTATTTGTATTCTCACCGTCAATTTGAATTAGGTGACTTCGACTTTCGAGGTCAACTGTTTGTTTTTCAACAAACCTACCAATTCCTGAAAATGAATAATTTTTTAGTTTGAGCATTGTTTAATTATTTCCTCTGTTGAAACTTCTTCAATTTCAATTTCTGTTAAATTTGGAGTGTAATGACATCTTTTATACATAGCATCGGTTTCATTTACATATTTGTATAAACCATTAAATGTAACAACCTCTTCATTTTTAAGTATTTTTTCTCCAACACTTTCGCCAACAAATACTGTTTCATTATTATGTTTAAATTTTATTTTATATGTTTTTTCACTCACTTTAAATTCTCCAGTACAGAATCACCTCTTCTTTTTAATTGAGATTCTTCTCTATCTTCAATAATTTCTACAATGTTTCTGTCTAACTCTGTTGCTTTTGCTTGCACTCCATTGTCAACAACTATTTTGCTTTTTTGAGATGGGGAAGAGAGATGGCGAACCATCCTCTCTCCACATACACATTCTATGTTATCTTTTATATTACTAGAAGATTTATAAAACTTTTTTGTTATTGCAGCACAATGTCCACAAGCATAGACTATTCTTGGCATTACATTTCCGAAATAAAGTTGCTAAAACTCATTTTGACAATATTTCTTTTGCTATTTGCAATTTTGGCTTTTTGCTCTTTAATTGTTTGCTCAATTTTTTCAAGAGTAAGCTCTTTGTCCATCAAACAAAGCTCTGCTTTTTTAGGCCCCTGAACAATTTCGTTATTCCAACCTATTTTGGCTTCAGAATCATTTTCCCTGCATTTTTTACCAAATTTACCACTTTTTGCCATAAAGTCATCAAGCAATACATATCCTTTATTAGTTCTCACAGAAGCCGTGACACTTACAGGGTATGTTCTAATTGGGCAATTGTCAAAGCTTAATTTTAGATTAAAGCCAAAGTATCTAATGTTTTTACTGTTAACCCCTACCAAACTTTGACCGCATTTAACAGAAACCACTTCGTCTGCATACCCATTTCTTACAGCTTCATCTCCATTTAGCCATAGTTCATTATCATATTCTGACTGATATTGCTTAAGGGTTTTTTTGCCGTTAGTTCTATCGACTGTTTGTTGATCCATCATCCCAAGTCTTCTTAACCATAGACCGTATCTAGAATCAATCTGGCTGTTTCCACCACCAAATTCCCCTCTAAACCCACCAGATGCTTTGTGACTCATGAGAACGCCATATTTTAAAATATATCTTTTTCCAAGGTGTTGTACAAGCTGAAATCCCATAGAAGCTGAAAAAAGAGTTACAGTATGAATAGGTCTATTAAGGCCTTGTAAAAATTCAATAAGCTCAAGCCCAGCCTGAATGCTTCCACCCGGAGTGTCCAAAAACAAATAGATAGGATATCCACTTTTAAGGTCTGCATTCATTTTTTTAGCCTGACCAATCAGTTTAGAAACAGAACTTCCGGTAAAAGCATTGTTCAATACAAGAGTGTTATCTTTGGTTAAGGTAATTTCTTTTTTTGAAATTTCTGCTGAGTTAACTGTTAACGAAATAGCAAGCATTAGCATTGCAATAAATAGCCTCATAAAATCTCCTTTGTGTGAGGTACGTGTATAATGTATAATATCACAAAAAAACTTTTTTTACAAACAAAAAGTTAATTTTCTTTTTCTTTTTCTTCTTTATGTTTAACTAATGCCTCCAAAATAGTTCCTGTATTTCCCGGTTTAATTTCTAACGTATTTTCATTTATTTGCGTTAGCGTAGCACCATCTGAAGCATTTACATTAACATTCATATTTGAACCACTACCAGTTTTTACATTAGTAGGATTGAGAATTTTTTCTAATAATTCAATACTTTTAAAATACTGACTAAGTTGTTTGAGGTCTAAATTCTCAATAATCGTTCTGTCTCCAGTTCTGAGATATTCATTCATTTCTTCGCCGTAGTATTTGTGGTGAACACTAATAAGATTGGCAATAAAATTGAGGCTTTCTACTCTAGTGTCGGTCAGTTTTTTTACCATATTTTTTTGAATATCGCTAAGATACTCCATGCGTTTCTCATACCATTTTTGCTTGGCCGACATATATAGAACTAGGTCTTTTTTTACTCTGGAGATTTTACTTATTTCTACATAAGTCTTTCCAGCCATATAAAGGCCAAATAGCCCATTTACCTTATGCTCGTCTTTAACCAGACTTTCAAGTCCAACACAACCGTTGTCAACAAATGTATTAATTTTTTTAACTTCTTCATCTGTAAAGTCATTGTCAATTTTACTTAAATCCATTATTCCTCCGATAACTGTCCATTTGGCCCAATTTGAGGGGGTTGTGCTTTTAGCTTATCTTGACTTGGTTTGAGCATAGAATAACGCCTTACACCATTAACAAATACTTTGACTTCAATATCTACCCAAAACATTTGCCACACCCATGAAACTAAATTTCTACATCTAGCGTCAAAATTTTCGATGACACCTTTTTTCTCATATCCTTTAGGCATCGTAACAAAAAACTCAACTAAATTTTTTTTTGTTGATTGCATTGTAGCTTTTGTTAAATCATATTTAACCTCAACACCTTCAACATCATCAAAAACAATATACGGCCATTTTTGCAGACTTTCCTGATGTACACTAGAGATTTCACCAGTTAGCATGGTAATTTTTCTCATATCCTCTAGCATAGCTTCCACGGTTTCTGTTTTCATACTTCCCTCAAAAACTCTTTTATACTTTCTTTTTTAACACCCTCAATTGGTTGAAACTCTTTTTCTAAGTAATTTTCAAGCGTCATAGAAGTATCTTTAATATTTTTGGCAACTTTAACATCAGTTGGCTTTACTTTAATACTAGCTTTGTCTTTTAATTCTTTTTTAACTTTATTAATCCAAGCGGTTTTACCCTCAAGCACCACATAGTTTCTAGCATCTGGATTAAGTGCTGGTAATTCTTCACCTTCTTTGACCTCATATGAGGTAATTGGTGTAACTATATTTTCAGTTGAAAAAAATTTTTTTGATTTAACAGCACCAGTGTCTTCATGTTCAAATACCCAAATTCCTTTGGGTTGATTAGCGTCTGCCATTGTATCCCATTTAGGAGTACCCGGATAAAAGCATTTTCCTACTTGCTGGCTTTTGTGAATGTGACCTGATATAATTTCTTGTTGCGGAACTAACGCAGGGTCAATTCCTTCCTCACTAAAAAACCCATTCTCATATTGAGCACCAGTAAACGTCTGGTGAGCAATAAGGCAACCTGTAACACCTTGTTCGTAAAGATATTTACAATCCTCTAAAAAACTTTTGTAATCTTCATAGTATGGCATATAGCCTATATTATCTATTTCTGTAGGTACGTCAATAATGTTTATGTTATATTTGTATTGCTCATCTAAAAGAGATACAGAATTTAAACCAGCATTTTTTGATTGCCCTAAAATCATGTCGTGATTTCCTACTAAGGCTATTATGTCATATTGTTTTTGTATTCTTTTAAAAGTTTTTTTCCAAAAATCAAATACTTCTATTCTAATTACGCCGTGGGTATGGAACAAATCTCCTAAAAAAACTATTGTAGATACGTTATTTTCTTTTGCTATTTTTACTATAAAATCTATTAATTTTTCACAATCTTTTAAATTATTTATTTGTAAATGTGGATCACCTACATATAAATATTTATTAAATTTTATTTTGTTTTCTATATAACTTTTTTTGTCTTTTATATAAAATGGTATCCTAATTAATTTTATGCCATTCTTTTTACAAATGTCGTTTTTTATTTCATCTCTATTGTTTATTGTAAAAAAATCTTCTTTAAAAAAATCAGTATTTTGAAAATGTTGTTTTCCATCGTATTCAAAAGCTAACTTTAATTCTTTACAATAGCCATCCAATTCTAATTTTTTTCCTGTCTTATCATTTACAAGCCAATCAGGTCTTTCTTTTGGAAATTTTTTACCAGTGATATCCTCAAATATTTCTCTACAATATTCTTCGTTTTTGTATATTTTATTTTTTAAATGAGGTATTATCCCATTTACTTTAAAAGAAAACAGTGTAGTTTCATATTCTTTGTTGTTTGGGCCTAAAACTTTTAATTTTTCTTTATTGCCATTGTATTTTGTAGATAGTAGTTTGTAACCTTTTTCTTCAAAAAAACCCCTGACTTCTTCTATGTTATATTGTCTTTTTCCTGCACAATAAGAACACCTGTGACCTTCTTTAAAAACCTTAAAAGACATCGGAAAAACATGTCCCTTATTACATTCCATATCTAATTTTTGTAGTTGACCTTCGTATTCATTGGAAATTAATTTATACCCTTCTTTTTCTATAGTATTTTTGACATACTTTAAAGTGTGTTTATTTGGCATTTATTTCAATCCTTTTTTTTATACTTAGTCATTATTATCCTTAATAAAAATTACATCTTTCATTTCACCAACAATAAAGCCTTCAGGAAATTCTTCGCTTTCTAAAATTTGTTTGGCCCAAGCCTTAGTGTATAAAGTTTCTTCTTTAAAATAAATTTTTGTACCTTTATTAATCCACTTAATATTATTGCCTATTTCAATAGCTGCGTCAACTAAAAGTTCAAGTTCTTCAACTCCAACCTTTTGTTTTGTTATGGCAAAACCTGTAACCGCCTGATGTTCTTCAAGTTGCCTGATTTTTTTGTGAGGTTTCAAAATTAAATTACCATTAAAAGATGATTTTTTATTCATAGGTCAACTCCTTTAAGCCTTATTACTTTTTGTTCAATTAATTTTAATTTTTGACAAGCATATAAAACCGCTTGTAATGCGTCTTTTTTAGCTACTTTTGTTTCTACATTATTTGATTCATCTATATAAGTATCATATACCGCAAACCCTTTGTCATCGACTTCAGTTTCAGTTTCAATACTACAAATATTTGAGCCATTGAGTATATCGTTAAGTTCATAATCTTGAAGAACTCTTTTATCACCAGATTCTTTTAGATAATGATTAATGGCTTCTAATAGTAATTCAGGGTCTTCAATTTTTTCACGACTTTTTAATAAGTTAGCTTTATAAATAATTTTCTTGTCAGATGGAAAATAGTGAAGAGAAGTTTGATTGTATAAGTCCATGATATTACTTTTCATTCTAGCAATACATACACTTCTAAAAACTGTTCTAAATGGCCCTACCCATTTATCTACACCTGTACAAAGCCCGGCTACTGATGAAGAAATCATATCCATAAGACCTAAATGATTTTTAGGTGTGGCTTTAAAAAATTTCATGGCCATATTGATTGCTAATGGCATACTATTTTCAATAATTTTTTGCCTTACTTCTTGATGTTCTTTCCAAGCATTGGCAGCTTTTTTTGGCAAGTTACCTCGCCAATTTTCAATTACAAATATCATAAATTTATAATTAATATGAAATTTTTTAATTTCCTGAACATCATCTTTTTTAAATGCTGGCGAAACAAATTTACCAAATGTTTTTGAATCTTCTCTAAAATATGGCCTAGCTGTAAGAATATTTCCTTTTTCAATTTTAATAAACATTAAAAATTTTTGATATATTTTGTCGCTTTGTTTATAAGAATTAATGGTTTCTCTGAAAATTTCTTCTAGTTCCATTATTCTTTCAACTTGAGCTTTTTGTTGGGCAGTAAACTCTTTTTTATTTAATTTTTTGCCCTTATTATTTTTTTCTAGTATTTTGGCAATACTGTTTGCTAAATTGTAGAAAACCGGGTCGTTGACCTTCTTTCTGTTCATGTTACACCTTTATAAATTTTATTTCATTTGTTGTTTCTTTATACATAGAAAGTCTTTTTTGCAAATGATTTTCTAAAAGACTTATGTTGCTTACTCTAAAATCATAAATTTTTGAATAAGGCTTGGGCTTGTGATAGCCCTTGTATTTACTGTTTTCAAGAATACGGACACTTCTACCAACAGCCCCCTGCTTAGTTCTGGTTTCAGAACCGCCGCCAACCCAATTTATAGTATTGTGTGTGCAGTACATATTTGTTCCTGTTGCAATACAGCTTGTACCAATAAGAACTCTTACTTGTCCAAGGTTGAAGGCCTCAACTGCTTCATCGACTTTTCGAGTTTCCAAACCGAATTTAGCAGCATCAGCCTTTGATGCAGAATGTACATATTCAAAGGGAACATTTAACCTGTCAACCAACATCCTAATCTGTTCCAATTCCTCCACCAAGATTAATGTTGATTCCTGAGCTTGATTCCAAGCTGAGTTAGCAATTTTAGTCGCAATATCGGCAATGTTTGGGTTGTACAAAAATTGTTTTCTTTTGGCTTTTAGTGGGTCTGTATAGTTCTTACTGTCTCTGCTTGTAGTTTCAAAAACAAAAAATTTTACTGGACAAATGTACCCACCATCTACGGCTTCTTTTGTTGTTAATTTATATACTTTTTTACCAATAATAGATTCTAATAGTTTATCTTTACCATCACCTCTAACCTGAGTACCTGACAAGAAGAAGCGATATGGAACGGCGTTTAGTACGCCATGAAATACTGTTTCAAGAGTTTCAGCCGCAAGTGTGTGAGACTCGTCACCAATTACTACATCAGCATTGGCAAAAAAATCAAAAGCCTCAGTACCCGGCTTGAGCATCGTAAGTGATTTTGATACACATACTGTGAAAAGTTTACCTAATTTTTTCTTACCAGCTCCATAGGCTCCAACATTTGATTTTCCAAAATGGTGCTCAAACTTTTCTAAAATCTCTAAAAAAATAGATTTACTAGGAGTTACAATAACTGTTTTAAGCCCTAGCTCACGGGCTAGGGTTAAAATAATAGCTGTTTTACCCGAATTATGAGTTACTGTAAAATCATTCATTACATATAAATTATCACAATCAACTTCAAAACCGAAGTACTCATCTTCTGGTAGCTCTTCAACTTTAAAGCCAGTTCTTAGTACATTTTTTATTTGTTTTCTTGGTCGAGCTTTTTTTCTTTCCAATAAAACAGGTATTCTATTTATATCTCCAGAAATTGTAACTTTATAATAAATACCTTCAGTTCCATTTTGAGATTTCTTTTTTTCTTCTTTTTGATATGCGGCAAACCCCAAAGACCTTGCGATAAAAAGTATGTCATCGGATAGTTTTTTATTTTTTTGAGTAATTTCGTAGTAGTTATTACCTAGATATCCATCTGAATCTATTAAACCAGCCAAAACTTTTAATCTACTTTCTTCAGAATTTATTTTAAAATCTTCTGGAATGTGTTTGTTGTATATTAAATTATAATGTTTTAAATTATTTCTTAATACATTCAGACCCATGCCTCTTAGTGGGTTATATATATAAAAAGTTTTTGCCAGATTGTTTTCTGATATAACCTCTTTTCTTACATTCAGTCCTAGTTGTCCTGCGTATTTAACCCATTCATCTTCTAATTTTTTATCCATCGTTGTTAAAGAAGGTCCGTCTGAACTACCATCACCTAGCCATAGTCCTAAAATATATGGGTCTATTGCGGTTAATCTACCTTCAAAGTTAATACCTGTTCTGTATAATTTATATCTATGTTTAAATGATTTTGTCTGTTTTAAATAGTCTTTAACAGAAATGTTTACAACAGGATTTGCACCTTTAAAGTCTTTTCTTCTCTTTTTATCTTCAGTTCTATATTGCGATTGATTGTTTGTTTTTTGTAAAGATAAAATATGCCCCATATTTACAACAAAAAAATCTCCTTTAACAGGTATTATTTTTGCCATTTTTTCTTTGCCTCTGTGTAGTTTTAAAACTTTACGAGGTTTCGAGTCTGGCCCCATTAAAAAATCTCCTACTTTAACATCTTCTACTTTTTTTAAAGAACCGTTGTACATTAAAATTTCCTGACCTTTAGCGTGACACCCCGTACAAAGCTCTACACAGCCATGTTTTGCTTGAATAAGACGTTCTACAGATTCTTTCTGGTATGGATATAGCTCAAATGGCAAAGTTTTTCTCCATGGCATTTTGCGTGGCTCTGGGTAGCTAATACGGTTGTGTATATCAAAACTATACCCAGACAAATATGGTAAAGAACCCGGATGAAAAGCCAATTTTTGGTTAGAATCTAGTGTTAGCATACAAGTTTTTAATTTAGATTCTAGTTCTTTCTTTCTCAAATCATAAGTATGGGGCTTGTTTTGCTGTAACCATCTGTTTTTTTTAAGTTTTTGCAAAGCAAATTGGGCTGACGTATCACTATAAGTCAGGCTTTTTTTCAAATCATCGACAACTTCCCTATTGGGAGTTTCGAGGTAACATTTGGTTGGATTTTCTATCGTAATCTTTATCATATAACTATATAATATCACAAAAAAAAGGAGAGATTATGTCTTTTAAATATAGTGCCAAATCTCTAGCAAAATTAAATACTTGCCACCCAGATTTGCAAAAAATACTTAAAAAAGCAATAAAACACTATGATATCACTATCTTAGAAGGTGTTCGTACCAAAGAATGCCAAGAAGAGCTAGTTCGTACCGGTATGTCAAAAACTATGGACTCTAAACATTTGAAACAAGCTGATGGCTATTCTCATGCCGTTGACTGTGCTCTTTGGCCGGTTGATTGGAATGACCGTGATAGGTTTGTATTTCTACAAGGTTATCTCAAGGGTTTAGCTGACCAAATGAAAGAAGCTGGTGAAATTAGCCATTCTCTTCGCCTTGGTGTAGATTGGGACGGTGATGGTAATATCAAGGAACATTCTTTCTTTGATGGGCCTCACATTGAGCTTTCTTTGAAGTAAATATGACTCCATACATATAATATAAAAAAACAGCCATTCCACTAACATATAAAAGATAGCCGGGTAGAGATAGTACATTTTCCTCTACAAATTCCCATGAACTGTAGGATAGGTAAGTACAAAAAAAACACATCCAAATATAAATTAATTTATTTCTCACAATTATGCCCTGCCCAATTTATTTTTTCTGCAATTGAACCTTTTTTATTACAGGCTTGTTCTTCAATATAATTTGCACCTAAAATAACAAGTAATATAAGTACAAATACAACTATAGCACTTTTCATTAATAAACTCCAACTTTAGCTTTTGGATGCTTGGTACAGTCTTTTCTAATTCTTTTTAGAAAATTTAAAGCACCTTCATAGTCACCCCACCCATTTTCGGGGTTCATTGCTCTATATTTTTCTGGGTCAGATTCCATTTTATTAATTGCAATGTTTAAATGTTTAATAGCATCTTCACAACCCATTTGGTGAAGCCCTCTAAGACCCTCTTCTAAATTGAAAGAATTGTAATACATTGGCGATACATTATAAGTGTAATTTCCACACTCTTCTACAGAAGAATCTTCAATTCCAGTATTGATTATAATATCTACATCCCAACTCATTTTAGTTTCTCCAAGTAATCTGCAAGTTCTTTAATTTCAGCATTTGTAAGTTTTTTTACAAATGGATACATTTTTTTTGAATGACCACTTGTACGTTTTTTATCTCGAATCAATTTAACCTGATCTTCAATGTACCATGCGTGTTGTCCGGCAAGTCTGGGGGCTTTTTGTGATTTTTTCCCTTCGGCTTTTTTTCCGTGACACGACATACATTTTCTTTTATAAAGTGAATTAGCATTTGCTGCCAAAGAAATACTCATTAAAAATAGAAATAGACATTTAATCATTATGCCTCCAATGATCTTTAATTTTTACCAATCTATATCCTCTTTGTTCTTTTAAATGTTCTTTAATTTTTACCAATCTATATCCTCTTTGTTCTTTTAAATGTTCTTTAATTTTTTCTAAACCAATAATTTCTAATAAATTACCAACATTCATATCATATAAAACTGAATTTTCAAATCTTTTTTTAAATTCTTTTAAAATCCCTACATCTGTCATGCAATCCTCACTTCCATATTTGTACCATCATATCTTTTAAGCATATCAGTACGCATCATAGCTTTGATTTTGTGAAGCATAATTACTTCTTTATTGAATACTTTTGGACTTCCTTCAGCACATCTAAAATAAAATTTACGGATATTTTTTGGGTGCTTTCTTAGTACTCTAGCATATAATTGGTTAGAAATATCAACATCGCTACTGCATCTCATGTCAAAAAGGCCCGTAATATTGCCATCTGAAAACCCTAGAATGCCACGTTGAATTACAATTAAAGTATCATAATCACCATTTTTGAAATCTTTAACCATTTCGCTTTTCCGATCATTTTTACAATTAGAAACGGCTACTTTTCTACCAATTGATTTTAAGTAATCGGCTATGACATTGGCTTCAGAAATTCTTTTGCAAGCTATCATAAGTTTTGACAAATCAAAACCTTTTCTTTTAGCTTGTTTATACATTTGATCAATTACATTTTTAATTTGTTTTTTGGATTTTACCTCTACCACATCCATATCAACTGTAGCAAAAACATTTTTTTCAATAAGTTGTTCGCCAGAAATATATGTAAACTCATATTTTTTACCAAAATTTTTAAGTCTATTGAATTCAGATGGAGAGCCGGTCATCAACAATTGATGTTTAGGCTTTAATTTTTTAACAATATTTTGAACCATTTTTTTTAGGTAAAATTCATGGCATTCATCAACAATAAGTAAATCAACAAAATTATATGGGTATTTTTTGATAGCTTGCGGTAGACCAATTTGTACTTGGACATCTTGGCCAAACTCACCAAAAGTATAGCTGACCTCAACATGAGGGTTTTGCAAGCTTTCAATATATTGATTTTTAAGTAGATTCTGCCCGTGAGTTAGGACTAAAACTTTAGCGTTTGGATGTTGTTTAATATATTTTGATATCACAATATGTGATATCGTAGTTTTACCAGAACCCGGCGAGGCAGCTAGAACTGCTGCTTCGACACCGGTTTTTTGGCAATCTGCCAGAAGTTTGTTTGCTGAATATGTTTGATAGCCATAATCACTCATGTACATATGGTATCATGCATTGCACATTAAGTCAAGAAAAAGTTATGCTTGCCCAATCACATCTTCTTCATCGGTTTCTTCAGAACCATCTTCATCAATTTCTTGATCTTCATCATCCCATTTTTTAAGAATTTTATTTATTTTTTTGCTTTTTTTATCTTTTTCTTCATCTTTTTGTAGAGAATTGTTTGCGCTATATTGGTGCAATTTTTTAAGTATGCTAGTAAAATCAAATTCTTTTTCATTTTTAGCAACTAAACCTTCAAGCTCATCAATGCTTTCACCAAGAGCATCGCCTTCAGCCATTTCCTCTGGCGGCATCTCTTCTGGTGGAAGCTCTTCTTCCATCGTAGCCTCTTCAGGTGGCATTTCTTCTGGTGGAAGTTCTTCACCCGGCATACCACCCATAGCTGCTTGTTCTGCTGCCATTTGAGCTTCTTGAAGTTGCTGTTGTAACATTTGCATTTCGGACTCTCTTTGCCCTTCTTGCATTCCAAGTCTAAAAGCAACATCTACAGCGTTCATATATTTAGAACGTAATTCAAAATATTTTTGTTTCCAATCGGTTTTTGCGGCCATTTTTTATATCTCCTATTCCATATCTTCATCTAACATATCTTGTTGAAGCATTTTTAACATCTCAACAGCATCAGGCCTGTACGCAAAATATGCCTGAACAGCTTGAGGGTTTAATTGCATCATCATTTCAATTTGCTGAAACCAAAAACCATCTCTTCTATATTTAAGTATTGGATCGACCATATAAGCAGGGTCAATTTTATGTCCCATATAATTAGAAGTTTCAAGATATTTATCTACAACTACCTGATATCTTTCATTAAAATCAACTTTACCAGCTAAATGTTTTCCAACACTTTTTTTGTCAACATACTCAAGAATTTCATCCATATTCATGTGAATAGGCGCATCTTGCTGCAATCTCAATGCCTCATCCTGCCTAGTGTCAGCGTCAAGGCCAGAAAGAGTTATAGTGCAAATTTGAGCTAGTTCTGGATCAATAAGTGGGAATAGTTTTTCATTAATAAAGTCTTGAAACTTTAAAATTAATGGTCTAATACCAGTATCACGGGCCGCAGTAAGTTTATATTCATTATTTGCTTCTGATAGAGATTGTTGATTAGTACCTTTTGAAAGATGACCATAACCCGGTAGTTCATCAGGAGACATACCAAAAGCAGATAAGATATTTCTAGCAACAGAATCGTAAAGAAATTGAAATTCGCCATCTTTCTTTTGTTGATTCATTGGAACCCATTGCACATTATCTTCAGAAGATACACCAAAAATAGGTGTTCTAAACGAATTACCAACACTGTTAATTGACGCATTAAACTGTTGTTTAATACCTTCAATAGTGGCGTGGTCAATTTCATCGGATTGAACCACAAGAATACCTTTTGTAGCTCTACCATTTGCAAAATAAAGCCTGTTATAGGTTTCAATTGAAATATGTGTTGTAACAGCTTGCATGATAGTATCAAGCGGTGTTACCGGATATCCGTTATGCTCAATATCGGTTGAAGGATACAGGTTGCAAACAAACATTTCTTCTTGAGTAAAAGCTTGCCTTGGAGTACCTTCTAAAACCTGTATCCAAGAATAACTTCCAGCAAGAGCTGATTCAGGGTCAATTTTGTGACCGGTCATTTCCTCAAGAAGTTTAATAGATGAACGCCTTACATCATCAGCATACTCACCTTGCTTAACTGCTTTATAAATTGTACCAGCATCAACCGGCCTAAATCTATGAAAAAATTTATTTCCAAAATCATCTTCTTCATATATTGCTTCTGTACAAAACCTGCCAAAAGATAATCCATTTATAGTTTGAACATAAAACCATTCTGAAATTGACATTTTATCTTCTGAAGAAACACCTTCATTACTTCCACAGTTCATTAAAATATTTAATACACGATTAATTCTTTCGTGAATTTTAATTCTTTGATCTGGTTTTAGAATTTGTTCGTAATCTTGTTTTATATTACACTCAACACCAATGTCAAACCTATCTTTTCTTACACGCCCAAACATAGACATTGTATTACCTCTAGCTCTTAAAATAGAAGCTATAAGATGGTCTTCTTGTCTAATTCTTTTAATAGTCCAATCTGGAAGTAGGCGTTTTTTATTTTTAAAAAGACCAAAATAATTGTCTTTAGTTACCGGGTCTTCGGTAAACGCAATTCTAGGCACACTAGTTTTATTTACTTTTTTTAGCGAGCCTGATGAGAACCCAACTAAATCAGAAAGTGATTTTTCTGAGCTAAAATTTGTATCATAAGATTTTTGAAGTTGTTCATTAATTTCATTTGATAAAGCAAATAAAGTTTTCTTTTTGGGTGTAGAATCCCGATTTTTTGCGATACGTTTTGCAAGTTTTTCTAAATCTTCTTTGTTATCAAACATAATTTACTCTACTATTTCCCTGCAATAAAATAAACATTTACAGGATCATCATTTTTATTTATAATTATAACATCGTTTATTTGGGTGGTTTTTAGAAAAAAACCATTTTTCATTACTCCATTAATTAAAAATGGATTAATTGTAGTTTGCACAATACCATTAATTGCAACATCGCATTTTTTATCTGCTTCAATATAAACAAATTTAAAAAAATCTATATTGTTTTCTTCTGATGGAATAAAAAGCCCTGAGTTTAAAAAATCTACAGAATCAGAAGAAGCTGAATTTATGTAATTATAAGAAAAATTTATAATATCACCGTGCTCAAGGCTTTCAACACCGCCTTGAGCCAAAGAGTTTTTCCAAGTAATTTTTGTTCTATTATCTTCTACTTGAACATCAAAATCTTGCCCTGCAAAAGCCATTAATCTTCCAATGGACAACATTAAAGTATTTGGCACTATTTTTTTTGGTATATAAATATAATCAAGATCATCGTTAGTGGTTAAAGTCAGCGTTTCTTGAGCAGGGATTGGAGTCGCAGGATATTCGGCACTGTTTTGAAATCCGCTAACTAAAGAAGAGGACAGCAAAAGTCTTCTAGAGTTAGCTTTTATTGTTGCTTCTTGTATTAATTCATCATCTAAATTTACCCCAATATATTGAAGGTTTCTATTAAAAGTTGTGTTGGCGGTGTTTGTATTTTCACCATCATAACCTCTTAAATCTAGCAATAAATTCATTCTGGACATTATTAATCTACCTTTATATATTATTAAAGATTATTATTATACATCAAAAAAAATACTCTTTTTTTCCTGTGATTTCCTTGACTTATGTTTTTGACCGCCTGTTAAGTCATTGATTTTGTTTTGCAAATCTCTAGGTCTTCCTTTAATATTTTCAAGATCATAACTGAACAAAACTTTAGAGCCTTTACCAAACATACTATAAAAAAAGTATCTAATCATATCCATAATATCAGCAGTTCCATCTTTACCATGCTCTGGCTTACCATCAATAGGATTTCCCTTACCATCAAGTTTCCATTTATAAGTCTCAAAAGCATCAAAAACACGTTCATTATTACGTGTTTTTAGTACCTTAAAATGTCTATTATTGTTTGCATCTACAATTTTAGATTGAACAACAGTAATACCATCCACAACAGATTCCACACCTTTTTTAACACCTATTGCCGGAATTTTACCTTGGGATGTTTTTGTTTTTCTAAGCATTTTAATATATGCTGGATAGTTCGAGTCACAAAACCATTTGTTAACCCTATATATTTCCGTAAGCTCTTTTACTTTTTGAACAATTTCAGGTATTTCCATGTCTGGAGCTGAAGTAATATCAACAAGCCATGATTTTCCACCAGCTATTTTGGCAAATACACCCAAAGAAGTTTCGTCAGTATTTCCCCAATCGGCAGCACCATAAAATTCAATTCCAAGATTGTGCATAAATTGAACTAATTCATCTAGGGTCTTGCCCTCAACTTCTTCACCTGACAAATATTTCCAAGCTTCATCAATACTGATAGCATTATCAACAATATCAAATCTAGGGTAAACAAGACCGCTAGAGCTTGGCTTGTTACACAATAGCTGTGCCTCACCCATTTCAGGCGAGGTTTGTTTAAAGTTATTGTGAACCGCATAGATAGGTTTATAAAGATCGCCTACATCATCTTGCGGTCGGTCTACAAGAGAGTTTTTCATAACCGATAACATCGGATGGTCAGCAATTCCCGAATAAACTTTTACCGCTTCATATTTATGTCTTGATTCTTCATTAAGTTCTTTAAACTCTTCAGGAGATAAATTTCTTAATGGAAGCTCCCTACCAACATATCTTGTTACTTTTCCTTTATTTTTTTTGGCCTCTGATTCTGGAATACGTTCAGTCACATCAATAATGTTCCAACGTAAAATTTCTCCACCAGATCGTTCTGTATCTTTAAGTGTTTTCTCCATTAATCCACCGGCATACTTACGAGTGGAAAGATAGACGGTTAGCGGAAAATACCCTTTATAAACACACGGAATCATTTTTGCTTCTTCCAATGCTCTTGGGTCTTGAACAACATCTATCTCATCCATAAATAACATAGGCACATGTTCGCTGTTCATCCCGGCTACCGTAGCAACAACAATTCTTAAATAAATAGCATCACCTTTGCTGGTGAGCCATTCAATTTTTGCCTTACTATCAGACAGCTTTCGCCAGCCATTTGCTTCAAGATATGGCGATAGTTTTCTAAAAAACGAGTTAACGTATTGGATTGCTTTTTCTGATTGTGATTTAATCGCTGCACCGTGAGCAACGGATATTTCAAAATGAAGCATACATAATACTTCAATAGCCGCAGCAGACAGAGTTTTATAGGAGTCACGGGAAGCAAGCATACAAACTTGTGGAACATCCCGACTATTACCCGTTTTCATCAACTCATAGATACGCCACATGGCATCAACCGGGCCATGTGTAGAACCGGGATATACAACACCCATTGGAAACTTAATATCTAAAAAGATATGCATCCAATTTCTAAGTTCCTCTGGCCCATTCAAAGGCTTTAAAACTAGTTCGTTTTTTAGCTTTTCTATTTCTTCTGACATTACGCTCTCAAATTAGCTTCATTAATAAATTCATCAGCATGATCAGTTGCCCTTCTAAAATCTTGTTCCTCTTTCCATGCCTGAAGTTCAAGCTGACTATCTCTTGGGCTGGCAACAATACCACCAAGATTACCCATAACACTAGCAATAGATACGCTGTTTTCAAGTGCTTGCACTACTGCCATAGTAGCATCAAAAATTCCTAGTTTTTCAGGGTCGCCAAACTCCATGTTTTCAATATCATATACATATTCCTGATTTTGAAAATAATCAATGATAGTTTTTTCAATTTCTTCATTATTGTACCCAGCATTTTCAAGAAGTTTTCTTAGTGGTTCCATAAGACTTGGAATTAAGACCTGTTGAACAAGATTGTAGTCTCTATCATCTTCAGAGTAACTAGTTTCCAAAAACAATACTAAATTTGTTAATACTCTACAACCACCCGGCAACGCACCGTGAGCAATTGCACTTCTTACCGCACACACAGCGTCTTCACATCTATCATGTCTTTCTTTAAGCTCACCGTTAGATGCACCGTATATTTTAAGTTTGGCAATACCATTAGTTAGCTTACCAAGTCTTTCTTCAAGATCAAGCTTTTCAGCAATACTTGCAGCATTTTTAAGTTGAGTTTCAAGCTCATCTGCTCTTTCTTCGATATCCAGTTCGCTTGGCTCACCAACTACAGTACTTCTAAATCTATAATACTCAAACGTATCCATTCCGTTACCAAGGTCGTCAATAGTAGCTTTAGCTACTTGATTAGTCATGTCAAATATTTTAGCTCCGGTAAAGGCCGATAGGTCGTATAAAAATTCTAATCTAGAGTTTTTAATATTAGTCATTGGCGTAGCCATTGGTACAACATTTAATGTTGTAGGATTACTAAAATTAAACGCAAGATTTGTCAAAACATTTTCTGAAAAGCCGTGTGAAACAAGAACAAGATTGCTAAACTCAGAGTTTCCTTCATTTACAAACTTATGTCCAAGTTCTTCAATAATTGGCAGAAAAGAAACAAGATCGTTTACAATACCATCAAACAAAAGAAACAACGGTCTGTCTAGTTTACAGCGTTGATTGGCCTTGTCGTTAATAAATGCTGTATGAAATTTGCCAATTGACTCTTCAAAGCCAATAGCAATTGGTAGTCCTTCAATAAGCTCTACTTCATAACCGCTTGGCCCTGAAAGTTCTTGAATAGTAACGTGAGAAGACTCTCCAAAACCTACTTTGTCAAAAGCTTCCATTACAGCGTCAGCCATTTCTTCATCACCATTAGCAGATACTTGAGCTACTTTTTTTAGCAAGCCTTGATTGTCTATACTAATTTCAATTGACTGATCTTTTACCTTGGGAATAAGTTGATTTTTAACAATTTTATTCATAACCCTAGTGGCACGCTGAGGTGACTCTTTGGGATTAGCCTCACAATATCTAAATAGAGACTTTACCATAGTGGCAGAGATAATTGTAGTCGCAGTTGTACCGTCACCAGCTTCGTTGGCGGTCCTTTTAGCAGCATCTCTAGTTTGTTCAATAATCAAGTGCTTATAAGGATCAGCACTACCTAAAGAACTGAAAATAGTAACGCCATCCTTGGTATTCTTGTTTGGAATACCGGGATATTCGCTTTCAATAAGTGTTGTTTTACCACCCGGCCCATAGCTAGACCCTACAATTTCGGCAATTTCATCCATAGTCTGAGAGGTAATCTGCTTAAGCCTATCTGGACTTGAGCAATACATTTTAGCTGGGGTTTTTACTTTTTTAACAGTCATTAAAGTCTCCTTTAACTATATAATATCATAACTTTTCCCAATCTAATTTATCTGATTTTTTCAGATTATCAGAAGCATATAGATATTGTAAGTTAGTATAATGATTGAGTTTAATTAAATCTTTTTCTGTTTTTGCCATAGAAAGTGGTACAATATGATCAACATGAACAGGCTCCGCAGCTTCTTCTAAAGTTATACCATATCTATTTTTAAAAGTATTTTCTAAATATTTTTTAAAAAATTCAAAATTACAGCCTATAATTTTTTCAGTAGTTTCGTTTTTAACAAAACCATTTTTTTTAATAGAATTACATATAAGTTTTCTAATGCGGCATTTGAAAGCAAAAAGTTTGTCTTTTTTGATTTTTTCTTTTTTCCACTCATGATTCTTAGTGTTTATACTTTTTTTATTTTTTTCACGATATTTTTTGGATTTTATAGCTATGTCTTCTTTATTATTTTCATAATATTCTTTTGAATATTTTCTTAATTTATCTTGATTTTTTTCTCGATATTTTTTTTGCCTTTTTTTAATCTTATTTTTATTTTTTTGAAGATAAACCTTTATTCTATCTCGATTTTTTTCTCGATATACCTTAGCTTTTATAGCTATGTCTTCTTTATTATTTTCATAATATTCTTTATTTATTTTATTTAAAGAATCTCGATTTTTTTCACGATACTCTTTTCTATACTCTTTTAGTTTTTCCTTATTTTTTTCTCTATATATTTTATTTATTTTAGCTATTTTATCTCGATTTTTTTCACGATATTCTTTATTTATTTTATTTAAAGAATCTCGATTTTTTTCACGATATTCTTTATTTATTTTATTTAAAGAATCTCGATTTTTTTCACGATACTCTTTTCTATACTCTTTTAGTTTTTCCTTATTTTTTTCTCGATATACCTTAGCTTTTATAGCTATGTCTTCTTTATTATTTTCATAATATTCTTTTGAATATTTTTTTAATTTTTCTTTATTATTTTTTCTATATATTTTATTTATTTTAGCTATTTCATGTTTATTATTTTCTCTATATATTTTATTTATTTTAGCTATTTTATCTCGATTTTTTTCACGATATTCTTTGATTTTATCTTGATTTTTTTCTCTATATATTTTTGACTTAATTTTTTTGCAAGCCTTACATATATTTCCGTAACCACTCTTTACATTTTTATTTTTACAAAAAAGATGTAATTCTTTAATTTCTTTACACTTACTACACTCTTTCATTTTTCTAACTTGGCTTCCAGTTCCCTAAAATGCTTTTTGCAAAATGGAAGTTCTTCTAAATCTTTCATTACTACTGTTTTATGATAAGATGAAAACATGAAGATTTCTTCATGTACATCATTACACCCTCGTTTGGAACAGGTCATTTGTTCGTCTTCTTCGATTTGTGCTTGGGTCCGTCTTCCCATATAATCTCCACTGGTTTGTGACTGTAAATATATCTATTATCTAACGATGATGCGTTTACAAACATAGTATTTTTTTTATAAGAAACCCCATATTCTTCATGAATATGTCCAAAAACGTGCATCATTGGTTTAACTCTATTTTCAATGGTATCCATCAAATGTGGACATCCAACGTGCTCAACATCACCACTAATACCATGCCAACGTGGAACTGTATCTCTAATTCCATATGGTGGGCCATGAGTAATTAAAATATCAGTATCATTAGGTATCATATCCCAATGTGGCTTAATTAATGGATGTTTTTTAAACCCATGATATGGGTCGCCATTTGGTAAATGTTCAATATCTCTATTAAAAGCCCAATTACAGAAAGTTGGTTGCACTGGACTTCCCCAAATTTTAATTTCTTCTTTGGTCCACGGACATTTAATTGTAACACCAGAATCATTAAGATAAATTACACCATATTTACGGCACATTTCTTCAAATCTTTCAGGTTCTTTTTCAAAGCCCCAATCATGGTTTCCGGCAATCATGATTTTCCAATTAAAATCAAGTGAACCATACCATTTCAAAAACGGCTCAATTTCACCAGATTGACCACGGCCAGTAGCGTCACCAGCATGAAGGATAATATCACCTTTTCCACAGTCAATTTCTTTATGACGATTATGTGTATCTGAAATACAGACTATTTTCATTCTAACTCCAAATCTGGTAATCTTTTGGCGACTACCAAGCCAGTGCCATTACATTTGTTGCAAAAATTGTAGCCATAAAAACACTCTTCTTGACCCAATCTTTTGGCCCACTTTCCAAGCTCTACTTCATCGGTTATCATTAATTGTACATTACCATAACCATCACAGGCTTTACAAGAGTCGTAATATTCAAATGGTAAATCGTACTCAATCATCCCATAAGACCTAATTTCTTTTGAGCTTTTTGGAAAGCTCTTTCAATTCTTGCTTTGTGTTCTTTCATTTCTTGAATAACTTGGCCAAATGTTTTATCATGTAACTCAGCTCTAATTACAATCTCAGAAATATGGGCAATACTTAGACCATCGGCATCTTTACTTACAAGAGCATCTATTTCTTTTTCAGAAAGTTTTCTTTTAGCAATATAGGCACCAAGCTTAACTCTTTCTTCAGCATTTGGCCCTTCAAGTTCAAACATTTGGTCAAATCGGCCCGGTCTATCAGCCAGTGATTTTAAAAGGTTTTCTGGTGTATTGGTTGTTGCAATAATAAAAGTTGGTAGTCTAAAACTTACCGATGCACCATCAAGTAATTCTAGCAAGCTGGCATCAGCACCTTTTGGCCCATGATATCCCTCAGTATTTCCACCACCAATATCTTCCATTACAAATAACATTCTCGTACAGTCTTTTGAAAATTTTGAGCCAGTAGAAAGAAACTTACTTACTGAACTACTTCGTACATCAGATGTATCCCAAAATAGAACAACAGTTCCCTTATCTTCCTCGACAAATTCCCGACTAATCTTGGCAATTGTTGATGACTTACCCATACCCGGCTGCGAATATAATAAAATAGAACGCTTAGGGTCTTTGTTGTATTTTTTATAGATGTCTAGTTTTTCAAAGAAAAGCTTAGATTCTTTCTTGATAAGCTGAGTGTTACTAGCTGACTCAAGAAGGTCATGGGTTTTAAGTTCTAGCTTTTTAGTCCTTACACCAGCAGAAGTATCTACTAAAGTCCAAATACCGGGTTTTATAGTAAACTTTTCCTTGTCTTGTTCTTCATCTTCATATTCAAATTGAATAATGTGAGTTGCTGTTTGGATACAAAGGTCAGACTCAGGAAGTTCTTTAACGCCGCCGTACTCAAGGTCTTCAATTTTTGTTCTTTGTAATAATTTAAATTTACCTAATTCTTCTGACATTATGCCTCCTTTTCAGTTTTCCACTTCTTTTTATTTATACCAGCTACTTTAGAAAAAAATTTACCGTCTGTATACACTCCGTCTGTTTCACAGTACTTCCATGAAAAATTTTCTAATCCTTTAGATAATTTCCAAGACATATTTCCATCAACTTCAAAATCATCGTCTTCACCCATTGCATAATAGATTTCAACATCATTTCTTTTTTCTTGTTTTTTAAGATAGCTTGCCATATTAGCCCCATAGGTTGTTAGTTTTTTTCTTCACCACTTTCTTCTCTACTTTAACAGACTTTTCTACTTTTGTCAATTCTTTAGCTCTCCAAACATCAGGACCATCACTTACATCACATTCTTTGTTAGGGCAAAATGGCCCAATTCCGGGTGCATTTTGC
>Ga0136656_1000097_pt1 | contig 25241 bp, 5 predicted proteins | sample CPBDNA_9_FD_94862 | JGI IMG/M metagenome (GOLD analysis project Ga0136656, IMG submission 94862) | Freshwater to marine salinity gradient microbial communities from Chesapeake Bay, USA - CPBay_Sum_15_0.8_DNA (version 2) | ecosystem: Environmental > Aquatic > Marine > Coastal | place: USA...
CCTTGCATATCAGTACCAAAAAAACCGCTTGCTGCTATGAATGCAACTGCGATGTGGATGCCATTTGCACAACTGCCTCTGAATATTATGCAAGCAGTTGTGAATGTGGTTGTTAATGGTCAAATACCAATCACGGATCAAGATCTCTTAGTAAATCACCCATCACCAAAATGCACACAATTAGTGGTATTCAGTTGTAATGAGCCACCAAAACCAAAACCTTGCCCAGTCTCAACTTTATGTGCTGAAGATGCTGCAGGCGGCGGCGCACATATCCGAAAAGCAACTGCTACTACAAAATCTGTTTTCATAAATGGTAAAAGAGTTTGTCGGACGGCGGATCCTTTGGGTCCACCATGTTTATCTTTAATTGCTACTGGAGCAGTAAACGTACTTATTGGAGTTTAATTATGGCAAAAGCAAAAGTTGGTCTTAGCGGTAAGAAGATCATTGAGTCGAAACCCAAAACTACTCGACAGGGATCTAGCAAGAATACAAAGTATTCTGCTACTAGTCGCAATTGTGCAAAGAAGCGTTATCGTGGTCAAGGGCGATAAATAATACTGGGATAGCAACCCCATTAAAAGTTCTGGTTATCTAGCACTTTTAAAAAATGGCAAATTCCCCGATCCCAGATCAAAGTGACGACTTTATTAAGTCGGGAATGACATTAATAACTGATCCCAGATCAGACATCTATCTCAACAGGGTAAATAAATCTTTACCACCAAAAGATAGAAATTCAAGATGGTGTGGTGGTAAAGGCGGTTTTGACGATTATGTTGAAAGATGGCACTAAAAGACATTTCAAATAAAGATTTTAAGAAATCTAGAAGTTTCAGGGATATTTCTACTAATCTGGTAAGAAATCCCTTTACGAAGGATGTCAGTGTCGTAAAAGATGCCGATGCTATCAAACAAGCAATTAAAAATTTAGTGCTCACCGCTCCTGGTGAAAAACTTTTTAATTATCGATATGGATCTAAGGTGTATCAACTTTTGTTTGAGCCCTTAGATCCATTTTTAATTGATGCAATTCAGACGGAGATACTAAATACAATCAAGAATTATGAGAAGCGTGTAATTGTGACAGATTTGGATTGTTTACCAGATTATGATAGTAACTCTATTAATGTGACGTTGGAATATCAAATTATCGGACTGCCTATCACGCAAACTGTCCAATTTGTCTTACAGAGACCCTAATACTAATGCAACCCAATAATTTAACAGCACTAGATTTTGAGGATATTAAAGCCTCAATCAAGTCATATCTGAGGACTCGCACTGAGTTTACAGATTATGACTTTGAGGGCTCTAGTTTGTCGTATATGGTGGACCTGTTAGCATATAACAGTTACTACAGTGCATTCATGGCAAACATGTCTATGAATGAGGCATTTATCTCGTCAGCAACAATTAGAGATAATGTTGTTAATGTCGCAAAACTTTTAAATTATACTCCCAGATCAACTACTGCTTCTACAGCATATTTTCACCTAGACATTCAGACAGAATTAACTGGTGGAGTATATCCAAATAATATTACACTTCCAGCAGGACCTATTGCAACTGGTGGTAATTATACTTGGAATTTGTTAGAGTCTAGAACCGCTGAAGTAAATCAAACAACTGGTATTGCACAATTTAGATGCGTTAAAGTCCAAGAAGGAAGTGTAATTAACTTTTCTTATGTTGTAAACAACTTTATTAAGCAAAAATTTATAATTCCATCTGAGGATGCAGATACATCCACTTTAACTGTTAGTGTAAGAGCAAACGAAAATACTACTGATTCCGATACCTACAATCTAGTAGAAAATATTACGAATATTAAGTCTACAGATAGAATTTACTTTTTATCTGAAACAGAAGATATGCGTTATGAGTTGACTTTTGGTGATGGTGTTATTGGTAGAAAACTGGGTGATGGTGAAGTTATTGATCTTGAGTATTTGGTTACTGCTGGAGCAGAAGCAAATGGCGTTGCAACATTCACCTTCGTTGCAACTCTTACCGATAGTCTTGGGGTAAATTACGATCCTGAGGATGTCGATTTAACCGTAGCAGAAACATCTAAGTTTGGTGCTGCCGAAGAAAGCATTGAGTCGATCAAATTCCAAGCACCAAGATATTACTCCACTCAATACAGGGCAGTCACATCTTCGGACTATGAAGTTATTACAAAAAAACTATACGACAATACTAAAACAGTCGTTGCATATGGTGGCGATGAATTATCACCACCCGTTTATGGTAAAGTTTACGTTGCAATCAAAACAAAGTCTGGATCTAAACTGAATGATACTACCAAAAAGAGTATTTCGCAGCAGTTGAAACCATATGCGATGGCATCTATTGAACCTGTGATTGTAGATGCAGATTCGATTTATATCTATCCGAAGGTTTTCATTACATATGACCCTGCTTGCTCAGCAAGAAGTGTCTCTGGTATTACTGCAAATGCTCAAAATGCAATTAATGAATGGGCATCGCAAACGGGTATTAATAACTTTAATGGCAATTTCAGTCTTTCTAAATTTACAAAGGCAATTACCCTAGCAGATAGATGTATCGCTGATGTTACTACACAAATATCTCTAGTTAAGTATATCAATCCTGCTATTGCAGAAACAAACACATATTGCATTTCCACAGGATCTCCACTGTATAACAGTGCTCCAGGTAACGATGGTAGTGGTGGTGAAGATTGCTACAAAGAACCAGTTGTAAAATCATCCAGATTTAGGACTAAAGATAGACCAACTGTTGATCAGTATTTTGAAGACACTGGATTTGGTAAACTCTACACATATTACAATAGTGGTAATAGAAAGATCATTACAAATAACGATGCGGGCACAGTAAACTACGATACTGGTGAAATTTGTTTTGGTCCAACTAACGTTATTGGATCGGGTGGCAATAATCTGCCTGTTGATGATTTAGGTAATGTTGATGATAGCGATCAAGCAAAAGCAGATCTTGGTGAAATCCGAATTGCGGTCCAAATTATTCCCGCAAACTCCTCTACTATTGGAGTCCCAGATCCATCGACCGTATTGGAAATTGTTATCCCAACAATCTCCGTAAATCCAATTGGGACAATACTTCCTTCCAGTATCCCACTAAATAGTCTTGCGCCTAGTGACTTTGAAGTTACACCAGTAACAATCGAAATTCCAGATATTACTGTCGGCGGTGACCTGTCCTTCTTAAACTGTTTCTGAAGTAGATGACTATCAATAAGGTTTCTCAATCCGTTAAGTCGCTAACACCACAATTTATTGAGGACGATAATCCTCTATTCAGTAAGTTTATTGAATATTATTATAGGTCTCAGGAAAAGACTGGTTATGGTCAGAATATCCTGAATCAGTTTTTGTCGTATATGGATATCGACAAACTGAATGTCGATATTTTAGATGGTGCTACAAAGGTTGTAGAATCTATTGATGCTTCTGCTGATACTATCATTGTTGAAAATATTGATAGTTTTCTAGAGAATGACGGCACGGTATTAATTGATGATGAAGTAATCTATTACGAAAAAGCAGTTGCATCCCCTAGTGTTGCACTAAGTCCTGGTATTTCGTACGAACAAGTAAAATTAAAGTGGAATATTCTTTCCAATCCAATTAATAATTTTGACGGTGTTACTCAGAGATTCCCACTTTTATCCCAAGATAATCCTGTAGCACCTCCATCTGCAGCACACTTATTAATCAAACTTTACGGTAGATATTTAATTCCAGATATTGATTTTACTGTAGAGGGTGATGATGTTATCTTTACTGTTGCGCCAAGAGAAAAGTTGATCTCTGACGATGCGGTCGAGACATCAGTCATTTTTTATAATGGTTTTGTTGAAAATACCATCTATACACTAGATAATATTTCTAGTCAGTTTACTTCTGGTAAAAAATCGTTTTCCATCAGTCGTGGTGGTCAATCATATCAACCAATTGTTGATGAATATGTCATTGCTTATTATGATGGCACATTACTAACACCAAAAACGGATTATTCCTTTGATGGTAATCTAATTACATTTTCGTTTGAGCCTATTCCTGGCAGATTGCTGCATCTATTCTCCATCGAAGCACCAATTCCTTCTTTTGGATCTGGTGCTGTTGGATATTCTCGTGTTAATGATGTAGGTCAAATTACTTCCATCGAAGTAAGTAATACTGGATCTGGTTATAAAATTGAATATCCACCGAAGATTACAATTAACTCTGAAAGGGGTCAGAATGCCTCTGCAAGACCTTTAATTAATGGTATTGAGAAAGTAACCCTTCTTGAGGGTGGAAGAGGTTACAGCAGCACCAACCCCCCAACTGTGTCTATTGAAGATCCAACAGAGGATGGGGCAGCATTACCTAAAATTGAAGCAGTCGTTGAAAATGGATCGGTAACTTCTCTAAACGTAATTAACTCTGGTAGTGGTTATACATTCACTCCACGTTTGTCCTTTGTACAACCAGGCGGTGCAGAGTTAAGAAAACCAACACTTATTGCAGGGTCTGTTGCTGGTCCTATCAATATCTTAAATCCTGGTCAGGGTTATACAACTGCACCAGCAATCTATGTTGATGAACCAACTGGTGAGAATGGTATTAAGGCATCTTTACGAGCAGTTGTAACTGATGGTAAAATCACTTCGGTTGAGATTTTAAATGCTGGTCAAGGATATGAAATTGAGCCTAGAATTGCTGTAATTGATCCTGTTGGTGCTCAAGTTTTAGAGACACGAGTTGATGGTAATGGCAGAGTAATTAATATTGAATTATTGAATGGTGGATCTGGATATGAGGATATCCCATCTGTTTATATTGTTGATAATAGAGTTGATCCTATCACTGGGGCATATGCTGGTGGTAGTGGTGCTACTGCAGCTGCTGCAATCTTTAATGGTCAGATCACAGATATTAACGTTACTAACTTTGGATCTGGGTATAGTGCAGATTTCCCACCAAAGGTAGTTATTCAGTCTCCGCCAAAAGCATCCGCTTCTGCAGAGATTGGTCTAGGAAAGGTAACAGGTTTCGCTATCATTCAAAGTGGTGAAGGATATGAGAAATGTAGATTGGAAGGTTGCGCGAGAGCAGCGAGTGGTATTAGTGGATATACTGAGGATGGCAATGTAAGATTTACTAACAACACGGTTGCTGCTGCACACTCCAAAGATTCTGAAGTTAAATGTTTAGATAGTCTTTTTGTAAAGAGACTTCTTGATAAATTTACAGAGCAGTATTTACCTGATGTCCCTCAGTTAGACTATAAGAGTATTGATGTTAGAAACGCAATTAAAAACATCAAAACTTTTTATTCTACAAAGGGCACATCTTTTAGTGTTGCATATCTATTCAAACTTCTTTATGGTGAGAATGTTTCTATCTCATATCCTAGAGATCAAATTATCAAACCATCTGCGGCAACATGGTCTATTAATACAGTCTTAAGAGCAAAGCTTGTTTCTGGTAATCCAGTAGATATTCAAGATGGTCTTCTGCAACAACTTGAGGATATTGCAGATGCTAATGTTAAACCTGCTAGTGCGCTAGTAGAAAACTATATTTCTATCAAAACTTCTGAATCTGAAATTTATGAATTGGTTTTATCGGAAGAAACTATTGATGGTAATTTTGTTGTTCCTTATAAGACGAAACTTGCTGAGCCACTGACTGAAACTACAGATATTATCACGGTTGACTCAACTATTGGTTGGCCAGAAAGAAACGGCGAATTTATTATTGGTGGTAGTGAAGTTGTAAGATATAAGGAGAAGTCTTTAAACCAATTTATTGAATGCACCAGAGCAATTAGCGGCGTTGCTCAGGTTTGGGACTCTGCAACTGAAGTTTCTTCAAACTTTAGAGTTTACATTAACAAAGATACCGCTCAAGAAGTGGTTATGGACATTACTGGTATTGTTGATGCTCAACAAACCACTCTTACTGATACTGGATCTTATTACCTTCCTGGTGATAAACTTAGTATTTCCAAATTAGGTGGCACTTCACAGAGTCCACTATTAACAACTTGGTTGTATAATGTTAAAAAACTATTAGAAGTCGAAAGTATTACTTTTGGTGGTGTCAACAACCAATCTGCGACTGTAACTTGTGCTTCCCCACATGGTCTTTTGGTTGGGGATCAGGTTACAGTATATGGTGCTAATCCAATTCTCTATAACGGCACATTTTTGGTTACCTCTAGAGATTCCACAACCGTATTCCAGTATAGACTACCACAACCAGCGGCAGTAGAACCTCAGGGTAATATTCTGATCTCGGTTGACCTTAATAAAGGTAAATCGTTGAATAATGCAATTCAGAATACTATTAGTCCTTATACTACCAATATTCAGAATTCTTTCTTCAATGATAATTATGTTTATGTTGCTTCTACGGGTATTCCAAACTATAATATTGGACCTTTCCCTGGATCAGCACTTCTTCCTGGCAACCAAAGAAAATTAAATAGATTTTTCCAATCACCAACAACAATTTCCACTAAAACTGAAATTGTGCCTGGATCTATGGGCACCTGGGTCAATGGTGTGTCTATGTGGTCTTACAAGTCCACTCAAACTAAAACCTTTGGTGCTGTAACTTCAATTAGTATCAACGAAAGGGGCGCTGGATATGATGCTGCAAATCCACCAAGAATTACCATTGAAGGTGGTGGTGGATCTGGAGCATCCGCAAATGTAGTTGTTGATGGATCTCTAGACTCTGTTGAAGTTACTAATGGTGGTAGTGGATACACTTCTTCTCCACTAGTTTCTATCGTTGGAGGAGGTGGATCAGGTGCTGCAGCAACTGCAATTATCACAAAGGGTCAAGTATCTAGAATTCTTGTAAATCAGGGTGGTAGTGGTTATACCTCTCAACCACAAATTACCATTGTTGGTGGCGGTGGATCTGGCGCTGCTGGCACTGCTTCAGTTAGAGGTCCTATTAAAGAGGTATCTATTAATGTTGGCGGTGCATCATATACATCCGAACCTAAAGTTGTATTGAGCTCTGGCGCGGGTGCTGTTGCTCAGGCGATTGTTAATAATGGTAGAATTATATCTATTGCAATCATTTCTGCTGGTAGTGGATATACAACCGCTCCAGAAGTTACTATTCAGGGTGATGGTTTTGGTGCAGTTGCAAGAGCAACCATTGATATTGATGGTGAAAACGCTGGTAAAGTTACTGGAATTGAAATCATTAACAAAGGTATTGGTTATAGTCAGGGAACTACTGTAATCAATTTGACTTCTGTTGGTCAAGGAGCAACATTTACAGCAAATGTATTCAAATGGACTTACAACCTCCAAGAAACCACTGAATTCGATTCTGCTAAAGGTGCAATTTTTGTAGGATTGAATAATCAGTATGGTGGTGAGTATGCACACCTATCCAATCCACAAAGATTGAGATATATTCTTGGTGATAATTTATTTGAAACTTCAACTGGTCTTATTCAAGAGCAAGAAGATCAACTAGATCACTCTCCAATCATCGGTTGGGCATATGATGGAAACCCTGTTTATGGTCCTTATGGATATGAAGATCCAACAAATCAGGGATCCAATATTGCTAGAATGAGATCTTCTTATGGTCTTAAGACTAATTTAGTGTATGATGAGATTACCAATATTAGTCCCAGTAGAGTTGATGGACCTTCTCTAAATGATGAGCCTGCTGGTAGATTTGTTGAAGACTATGAGTATATCTTTAATGGTGGAGATCTAGACCAATATAACGGTAGATTCTGTAAGACTCCTGAATTTCCAGATGGAAGATATTGCTATTTTGTTACTATTGATGCATCAGATGATGGCAATCCTGTTTTCCCATATGTTTTAGGATCCAGTTACAATTCTGTTGTTGACCAATGGAATTTGGTTGATTCTGCTGTCCAACAAAATATCCCAACAGGTGTTATTCGTTATAGAGATCCATATGAAAACGTTGATATTGATGTTGAAAGGACTCCAAATGCATCCACAAATGCGTTAACCCTAGAGAATGGTGATTTCTTAACCTTTGACGTTGAGGATGAGAATAGAGATGGTGTAATCACTCAAGATGAAATTGACGATCCCGATCAAATTTTTGAAGAAGCACCTTTACAACTATTTGATTATTTCCCCAAAGTTAAAATTGACTCTAAGGTTGATATTGAAGTTGAGACTATCTCTAAATTTGAAAATGCAGCAGTAACTGGATTTACTATTGAAAATGCAGGTCAAAATTATCAAATCAATGATAGATTGATTTTTGATAATACTGATACTGATGGACAAGGAGCATCTGCACGAGTTTCTAGAATCGTTGGTGAATCTATTACAAATTATACCTTTGAAACAGTTGAAGGTATTAATTATGGTGTATTAACTACTCAACAACCCCATAACTTGATTGCAGGAGACAATATATTTGTAGACTATACCCCAATCATGAATAACACGAATAAAGAATTCGTGGTGCGTCAATATAAGGGTATTGAAGAGATCAAGATCACTCAAACTGGTAGTGGATATAACAGTGACATTCCTCCCACAATTGTTGTTGATGGTGATGGTGAATCTGGTCAAGTTGAAGCTGTAGTCAGTAGCGTTGGATCTATTTCCTCTTTTAATATTATTAATTCTGGTAATGGATATACCAGAAATCCTAGATTGATTTTGAGTCACCCTCAAATCTTTAAGAAAGCAGACTACTACATTTCTTTACTTGAAAATAATAATTATGTTAAAATTAATGACGTTGTAGTAAATGATGCTAAAGAGGTCTTTATTTGTGGTAAATCTACAGATGCTCAAGGAGACACTGTAGGATTTGTTGCTAAACTTTCTGCAACTGGTAATAAAGATTGGCAGAGGACACTTGAAGCAACCGCACCTTCTCCTGGACCAACATACATGGAGTTTAATAAACTCTATGTTGATGGTAATAATATTTGGGTGGTTGGTAATAGCAGACCAAATATTAGTGTATTAGATGCATACAATCCCGACGTAGTATTAGCAAAATATACTCAGGCAGGTAATGGTCTGAGTGCAACTATTGATTTCCAAAGGGCATATGCTGGTATTTCTGGATCCACCAGAGCGGATGTTGTTACATCTCTAGAGAAACTTAGTGACACCAGATTTATTATGGGTGGATACACTAATACCAACTCAGGATCTCCATATGATGCTTTCCTCGCAGTTGTAGACACCTCTGGATCATTTGTTGCTAAGAGAAAACTTGCATCAAACAATAAGTCCGAAAAAATTACTTCTATCAAAAAAACTGATAATGGTGTATATTTCTCTATTGAAACAGCATTGTCGGCAAATGGTGTAGATGTAAATACTGGTATCGGCAAAGTTAGTATTTCTACCAGTTTAATTTCTGTAGACTGGATCAAAGAGGTTTCAAACTCTACATATTCTTTCCTAGACTCTTCTTTAGATGCTGATGAGTTTGGTGAATTTTATTTGTCTGCAACTTTAAGAGAAAAGGCATCTGATACCACAAGAGATTCTTTCTGGGTTGGTAAATTTGATGCAGATGCATCTGCAATTTGGAATTATCGCTATCTTGCTGGAAATAGTCAAATTTCTCTGGCACAGAAGTGTAAAGTTGATATTTTTGGCAATCTTAATGTTGCATATACTCAGCAAGATGCAGCAACAGATGATATCTTCGTTGGAAATGTAAAAATTAGATATGATGGTAAAATTGTCAAGCATACCGTAAATAATTTTGATACGGATGGCACCAAAGAAAACAATATTGAGGGATTGGTCGTCAATTCGATCGATGTTGATAATTCTGGTGATGTCCACATTTTTGGTCAAACTAAGTGGAATAGAAATGAAGTAATCACTGCATTTGATGGAAATGCAAATGATATTACAACTCACCATACTATTGAGGTTGTTGGTGAGACCAACGGTGGTGCCGAATATGCTGATAATGTCTTAAAACTATTTGGTTATACTACAGGTAATCAAGCAGTCTGGGATAATTCTTATGTTAAAGTGCCTGCTGCAACTTTAGGTGAAAAATTCAATGGAGACTTCACTATTGAATTCCTTCTGTATAAAGAAGCAGCAAATTCTCAAACACTCTCTCAAACTGTCCAAACTCTAATCGGTATTGGTGGTGCTCGGGACACATCTGGTGGTTTGTGGATGGGTTATGATATTGCTTCTGGTGAGTTGCAACTCGTTATCTCCAATAACACGACAGCATTAACTTCTGCTGGTGCTGGTCTGTCTTCCACTCAAGTAACAATGTTTGCCGACAACACTTGGCAACTGATTGGTTTGAAGAAAGAGGGTGATGTTTTTACTGGATATGTAAATGGTATTCAAGTCTTTACTGGTAGTGTAAGTAATACTTCTCTTGGTGATAAAGATCTTTATATTGGTAACCAGATCGGTTGGGGTGCAACTGCAACTGATTTCTTGGCAACATATCAGGGTCAATATTATCTCAAGAATCTTAGAGTTAAAAATAGAGCAGTTACTCCAACTACTCCTAGCGACATCACAACAATTCCTAGCAATGGCGCATTTGGATTTGCTTATGATTGGACTGATGATGCTTGGTTTACTGCATATCTCGCAAGATATGATTGGATTGACTATGTTGGATATGGTCTAAAAGTTGATAAGGACTCTGATGCGGAAAGAGTCGGATCTCTTGGAATCATTACTAATACTCAAATTGATCTTTCTAGATCTGTCGTCCCTCCTGTAACTGGTGTAGCACTGACAATCAATAATGTTGGTTATGCTTTAGGATCTGCTGGTTTCCAGACCTTAGATTTTAATGACGCCACAATTACATATTCTCAAGATACATTAACAATTGCTTCTACTAGAGACGTTTGGTCTTCTAGGACTGCAACTGTCCCTTCTCCTGGATCTCAGAAGGTTATTGCTGAGGCAATTGTAAGAGACAGATATTACTTTAAAGTTACTGATACCTTAAAGATTGATAACGTCCAAGAATTGACAATTAATCAAGACTTTAAGTTTACTGTTGGTGCTAAGTTGACATTGAGCACGGATGGTGGATCATTTATCAATAGTGGTTACATTGTCGATGTTGATTCCGAAAACAATAAAGTTTATCTTGCAGTTAATATTAATGAGTGGTCTAATGATTTGAATACAGGAAGACTTACTACATCTAGATTTGATGAGCAAGAAACTTTCGGTATTCGTGGACCAATTCCAAATGATGTGAATGAAATTACAAACTATGTATTTACTGATGTTGTTAATACCACTCCTGGCACATTTGATATCGATTTAAACGATTATAATTTAGATCGCACCGAAAATCCTGGTGCTGGGGATTTGGATAGTTTTGCCGTATTTAAACCTTACGATGTTAATGACTACAGCATCTTTATTGAAGAAGTTGCTGGTGGATCTGCATTTATTCCAGGATCGGTTGTTTCGGTTCCTTCTAATCAGGTAACATACAACGCAGATTATAATACAATTCAAATTACTGGATTGACAGGTGTCCTTAGAATTACAGTTGCTACCAATTTAACCAAGATTCTACAAGCAACTGCAGTTGCAAATAGTGATCTAGTTTATGTTGTAACAGACGGCACACATTACCTTTCTGTTGGTGAAAATATTTTTGTTGACGGCAATCCATCTCAAGAAATTAATAGTGTAGTATATGACGAATATGATGGATCATTCTTTGTTGAGAGCGTAATTAGCATTAAGGAGTTTACATATAGACTTCCAGAAACAGCGGTAACGCTTCCTGCATCAACCGCATCTAATGTAAGTATCTTTATTAAGTCCCCAACACTGAAGATGTATTATGGTCACCAGTATATCTTCGATCTGAGTCATTCTAGTCTTGCTGGAAGCAACCTTTCTTTCTCCAAAGATAGTCTGTATAAACTAGAATACTCCTTCAACTCTATTGAAAGAGTCGGCACGCCTGGCGTCCAAGGTGGTGGTGTAACTCCCACTGTCAAACTCAAAGTTGATAGAGGAATTCTTACAAATATTTCCTACTACTTCGATCCTTCTAGAACTGGAGAAGATTCTCCTGTCACTGAGGGTTCATACCTTGATGTTGTTGATTCTCCATATGTCGGCACTTTTGAGGTTACTTCTACCTCTGGTGGCACAATCACTACAGGTGACAATACAATGAGATTCAAACTTGTTAACGAGCCTGAGGGTGATGCTGATGTAGCACAAGCAAAATACACTACCAGCTCCGAAAAAGCAGTTGGTTCTATTGGTGATATTCGTATTGTTAATGCTGGTGGATTCTATACAAGACTTCCAGTTGTTACTGGCATTCTATCAAATAGAAAAATTGAAAGAATTCAGATTAATGATCCTGGCACAGAATATGCTGTTGGGAGATATGATAGCGTCCCCATCGCAGGTGATGGAGAAGGTGGTTTAGTATCTATCATTGTTGAAGATACCACTGATGATGAAGGCAATACGATTCAGGGTCAGATTACCTCTGTAACTGTAACTGCAGCAGGTAAAGGATATACCACAGCATCTATCGATGTTGAATCTATTGATGGTATTCTTGGTCCTGGTCTGACTGGATCTGGCGCAGATCTTGAAGTTGTCATTCCTCCATTTGGCACAGGGGCATCTATCTTTACCAAGGGCACAAACGTTGGTAAGATCAAAAAACTCCAAAATAACAACTTCGGTTATGACTACACTCATGACTACACTCTGCGTCCCGAAATCACTTTCCCAATCAACGCACAGCTAACTTCCACAAGCATTCTTGCTAATATTACAGTAACCGATCCTGGATCTGGTTACTCTCAAGCACCTGCGGTTATTATTACTGGTGGTGGTGGATCTGGGGCAACTGCTGAAGCAACGATTAAAAATGGTCGTCTTGATCAAATTATTGTTAAGGATCCTGGATCTGGATATTCTTCTACACCAACTGTAAGTCTAAGATCTTCCTTTAACTATGTTGTTAACCTTGACCTGGGCATTCTACAATTTGCTTTCCCACATGGCATTCAAAATGGTGCAGAGGTCACTCTGAATGTTGTTGATACTGGCGATGGCGCAGAATTCCCACTAGCATCTGGTGCTCTTGGTAGATTAAATGGTAATACTACTTACTATGCGATTGCTGGTGCTGCACAGTCTCTAGAAGGCGATCAACTAAGATTGGCAATTACTCCAACAAACGCAGAATTGGGTGATGCAATCGCTTTTGCTAATGCTGGCACTGGCAGACAGCAAGTTTTGACTGAATCTTTCGGTGCAACTGCTGAAGCAAATGTTGTTACTTCTACCTTCCTTGAGGGTGAATTGGTTTATCAGGGCGCAACTTTTGAAACCGCAACTGCAACTGGTTATGTCTCTACAAACAGTGGTTGGCAAGTTGGTCCAAGAATTCTCAAGATCGTTGACTATGATGGTGAATTCTTTGAGGGTGAGAGAATTACTGGTGTTATCTCTAAGTCTTCTGGTATTATTAGCGATTTGAATATTGCAACTGGTGTCCTTGAAATTGGTCCTATCACCAAGACCACAGGTCAGTTTATTGATGATGTGGGCAAACCTTCTGAAATTATTCAGAAGATTCAAGACTCCTATTACTATCAAGACTTCTCATATGCCATCGACTCTTCAGTATCGATTAGTGAATGGAAAGATATTGTCCTCAAGAATGTCCACCCAGCATCCTTCAAGGTGTTTGGTCAACTTAATGTCTCTGATTCTGGATTTATCCCTAATAAGGAATTGTCATTTGAATTAACTAAGTCTGTTGAGTTGGCAAGAGAAGCAATTGTCCCCAATATTCAAAACTTTGCTCTTGTTGAGCCAATCTATCAAGAGTTTAATAATACTGAAGTCTTATTCAGACAAAAAAGATTGACTTCTTCGGAGAATATCTTGACCTCCGTTGTCCAGCGACTTGATGATATTTCTGAATTATTTGATGGTGTTAGAATTTCATTCCCATTGACTATCAATGGTAATAATGTGGTCGCCAATGCAAATCAATTAATGATTGTCTTGAATGGTGTCATTCAAACTCCAAATGTTGCATTTGAAGTCCAATCCGACTCGATTGTCTTTAGTGAGCCACCCGCTCCGCCCGCTAGCGTTAAGTATGTTAATGTTACTGTTGAGCAAATTGATACTTTCTATTATGTTTTTCTTAATGAAAGTGGTTTTGATCCTCGTCCTGGTGATCAAATTGTTGGCATTACAACTGGAGCAAGAGCAACTGTAACTAAAGTTGATCCACTAGCGGTTTCAACAACAGTTAATGGAGTAACCACGACAGTAAATTATACTAGATTTGCTGCATACCCAACTGAAGGTACATTTGATCTTGCGGGCAATGAGTTATGCACAATTAGTGCCGTTGGATTCTCTGGTAATCTTGAGAGCATCACCGCTATTACAAACAATGGATTATTCCAATTTGGAGAAACTGTCCGTAATTTTGATGGTGATACTGCAAAGGTTGAGGAAATCAACCTCGCCAAGGGTCAGGAAACACCTCTTGCTAAGTTAAGATACACTGTCGGCACATCAACGTTAAATCTTGAAGTAATTGCTTCTGATGGCACTTTGGGTCCAATCGCAGATGGTGTATTTGAGGTTGGTCAAAATTATCAGTTGGCATCGGAAATTTTCACTGTTAATGGAATCACAAATAATAACGATTCTACAATCCTCGCAGTGAGTAGAGCGCAACTTGGCACAACTGCAATTGCACACCTCGAAAATACTCCTCTTTATGGCACGGATATTGAAATTACAGACAAGTTAATTCTTAGCAAGACAACGGGCACATATCAATCCACTCCTGGTTTGTATGATATTCAGTTGAATGATGTTATTATTGCTGCTGGATCTAACGTTGTTGCAAGAGTAACCGCAACTTCTCCATATCAAGATCCAACAACTCAGGAATTTATTCCTCAGGTTAACATTTCCGAAGGATCTTCTTTCTTTGGGTTCTTATTCAACAGAATCACCTCTACTACATATCCAAATATTGTCCTTGATGACCTTTCCCAGTCTCAGGTTTCTATTGTAAACTATACCGACAATAGCACTGCATTTGATAATATTTTCCCTGCTAATGAAATTATTAGCAACTATGTAATTACAACAACCAATCAAACTGGTAATTTAAGCGAAAATGAGTTTATCCGAAACTATAAAATTGACTTTGGGTCGCCTAAGACTGGTTATGATTTTGGTCCTAGCCAACCAGCGGCGATTAGAAAACTAACCTTCAAGAATAGTGTTGGTGATGGATTCTTCTCTGCTGGTCAGGTCATCAGGACAGAAACCAGTAAAGCAGAAGTCATTGGTTATAACCAAGCAAGAAAGACTCTTTATCTTGGTAGACTTGGTAGATCTACTGGCACTGGTGAGGATGTCCATAAGTTTACTTTCTCTGGAAATGCTGCACTATCTACCGATCAGAAGAGATTTGGTCTAACTTCCCTTTATCTGGATGGCACTGGTGATATCTTGGAGGAAGCGTCTTCTAGTGATTATGCAATTGGGTCTTCCAACTACACTTTAGAAATGTGGATTCGTGCAGATGCTGCTGCTCTAACTGGTACTGCAAACCTAATTGATATGAGAGCTGGCGGCGTTGACGTTGCTATGAGACTCTTTTTAGATAATGGTCAAGTTAGATTTAATGTTAATGGCACAGATCTTCTCAACTCTGGAACCACATTAATTAATAATGATACTTGGACTCATATTGCGGTTGTTAGGGATGGCACAGATATTGAATTATTTGTTGGTGGTGTATCTGTAGGCACTAGCACTGATGGTAGCAACTATGCAGCAAAACCAATGAAGATTGGTGCGGCATTTAATTTGGGTAATGAATACACTGGGTATATTGATGAGATCAGATTCTCTAACAATGCTCGTTATACCGCAGCGTTTACTCCCTTCAGCGGATTCTTCCAAGGTGATGCAAACACACTTCTGCTTCTTCACTTTGAAGGTGCTGATGGACAAACTTATGCTGATGACTGGTCTGGCACTGCTACCTGGACTAACGGTGATGAGTTTGCAAATGATTCTATCCTTGCGACTACTCGCTCCAGCTCTGCAACTCCTTCTGGTTTCGCTGGTAAGTCCTTCCGATATCTCGACGCAGCAGATTTGATTCTTGCTAACAAGGACTTTATTGCTGCTGAAGCAGTTTATCAACTGGAAAACTCTTCTCCATATGCACCATTTAGTGTTCCAGGTGGCACAGCAACATATGTTGGTTATGTTGCCCAAATGTTAACCGAGATTGCAGATGACCTTCGCAATGGAAGCAACAGCAATATTTGGGATATTGCTGATCTATATGTTGATCGTGAAGCAAATCCAATCACTGTCCAACGTGTTGATGGTGAGGAAACTGAGGCAGTTTGGTTGTTTAACTTAGCATCTACTTTTGCTAAGAGTGCAATCAATAACCAAACGATCACTGTAACTGGATCTCATGGTTTGACACAAACTGTTGATAATACCATCACCGATTCTGGTGATGATGGAAATGGTGCATATACCTCTGGTGATTGTGCAGATGTCCAAACTACCATTGATAACCTGACCGATATTCTTACGGATACAATCGACAATGCTGTTTTGGGTGTCCCTGTTGATCATCTTGCTAGTGTAACAAGAGTTACTCCTGCATATGAATTCCAAGGTGGATCTGTTGACGCATTCTTTGAAGTGCCCTTCACGATTACTCAGGTCGATAATCCTAATGAGTATGTTTATACCAACCAAATTGATGCAGACACTCGTTATAGATTCTTCGATGGTGCAAATCTAATTCGTCTCAATAGAGGTGCAATTGTAGATAAGGCAGCATATGATATGCTACAACGCTATCCAGACCTTGCTACAGACATGCCTAGAAATGGCGATGGCACTGGATCTGGCACAACCAGATGTAAGACTGATTTGGGTCTCATCTTAGACAATCTTGTGAAAGATATTGAGGTTGGTGGTAACTTTAATACAATTACAGCAATCAAGAGTTATCTTGGTGCTAATGATGAAATTGAATATATCAGATTGCAACTTCTCCAGTCGCTGTATGCACATACAAGACTTGGTTACTACATGAAGCAAGCAATCACTGGTGATTTGGATGATACAAATACCGATCAAATTATCATTGGCGATTGGGGCATTACTAATGATCCTGGTGGTTGTGCAAATGTCAAGACAGCAATTGATACTCTAATTGATCTTGCTAACGATACTCTCGCTCCTACAGGACATCGTTTCAGGGATGGTGGAGATCTTCTCTACTTCAACAGAGACTTTATTGCTGATGAAGCATTGGGAATTACCGATGCCGAATTCCAATATAGTCTTAACGGTGTTATTTACAATGGATTCCAATATCCAGATGGTATAAATGGCAGAAATCGTTGTAAGGTCGATATTTCCCTAACCTTAGATAGTGTTATTAGTGATCTTCTGACTGGTGGTAACAGCAATACAATTAAGGCACTTGAATATTACATTAATGCTTCTGGTGGTATCGTATTCGTTGAGGATGAGCTTCTCGCAACAGTTTATGCATATCAGCAGGTTAAATTCTTGGGTGCTAAGGCAATTAATAATTTACTAGTCCCCAACCCAGGCACTTTGCCCGTTGGTGCTGGTGAATATTTTAGACAATATGCTACAGATGCCAATGGTAACATCATTGAGCCATATAGAGACACAACAATCACTGACTCTGGTGATGATTCTGATCCTGGATATACCTCTGGAGATTGTGTAAACGTAGTCAATGCGTTTAACACTCTAATGGACATCTTGATCGATGGATTGACTCCTGCCGATACGGAAGGTAGAGCATCACAAAGATTGGTCCTCTTTAACAGAAACTACTTTAGTGAAGAATTGACAAACCAAGTCAATACTCAATGGGGTGCAGGTTCTTGGACTAGTGAATATCAAACATTCCTCGATACTGTTGTTGATGATGTAATTCATGACTCGTTGATTACCGACACTTCTTCTAGTAATGTCTTAACGACAGCAGTAAATGTTGATTACTCCATTCCTACTGGTAATGGTTTCTTTGCGGTGGGTGATGCAGTCAGTTGCTCTGTAAATGGTGTGGTGGTTGCTACTGCTACCGTATTAGAAGTTAAGTCTTCTAGAGAAATGGTAATCGGTTATATTACTGGTGGTTGGACAATCTTCAACGCTAGAATTCTAGGTCCAAACGTAACCTTCTTTGGTGGAGCATACTTTACTAGCAATGGACCTAATAATGGTCTCAGTCCTAGCTATGACTGGATTGATGAAGTTGCTAACGTCCAAACTCTATCTCACGCAAGAACAATCACATCTACAATTACAGGTCAGGTTGCTGGCACTAATCTGTGGACAAATCCTGAGCAACTATTAAACAATTGGTCAACTTATTATTTTATCCCATATCAAGATGATCAATTCTCTCCCGATGGTATTCTGAATGCTGAAAGATACTCAGCATCAAACACTTACCAAAGACATTGGATTCAAAGAGGTTATACTCTGAATCCCCTGCAGACGTACGACACTACTTTTGTAAGGTTTGACTCCGACGTTGAAACTTTTGATACTGGTGCTCTTGAAGGCACCCAGCAATTCACTTTCTCTGTCTTTGTTAAGGGTTTTGGTAATTATAATTACGGAAAACTGCAACTTGAAGTAACTGGCACTAATCATGCTCCATTTACAGCATTTTTCAACTTCAATATGAATGATGGATCAATCGGATCTCTATTCCAAGATTATGCGGTTACAATCGATGATTTTGGAATGATTCCATCTGGTAATGATTGGTTTAGAGTATACATGACTATTAGCATTGGACAAGGTTTTAATACTCTACAAGTTAAACTCTTTAGCAGGAACAATTTTGGTCAAGAAGTCTATACTGGAAATAACTATGGTGGAATTTCTGCTTGGGGTGCAAAACTTGCTCAAGGCACTCTTGATCCATATCTATCTCAAAATAACATCACATATTACGCTGATGAGGACTACAATATTAAGTCTTTCATCTTAGATACTGTTGACACTTATATTGAAGATGCATTAGAGCAAACACTTCAAGAGCCCTCTCCAAATGCATCATTCTTTACATATACCAATTCCACTCTTGGTGCTCAATATAATGCTAATACATTCTCCAGAATGTCTAGAAGTCTAATTGATATTATTAGACAGCAAGTTAAACTGGATACTTATTATACAAATCTGAATAATATCTCTGGCACGAGTATTCCTACCAGCACTTATGGCACTAGAAATATTCCAATACCTCTTGGTGGTGGAATAACTCAGGCAGATCATTTCTATGCTCTAAGCACAGACTCCTATGCTGAAGTCCAAAATGTCAGTGGAAATGAGGCTCGCGTAGTCAAGTCTTACACTAGATTCAGAATTGAAGGTGATATTACTGATGGACCATTCACTATGAATGAAACTGTCCAGAAACAAGGTGATGCTGGTGTAACTGGCGTTGTCTATGGATTCTTTGAAGATGAAAACTTCTCTTATGTTGACATTGAAGTGACTGCTGGTACTTGGGCATTACTTGACACTATTGTTGGTGATGAAAATGGCACTACCGCACAAATTGGTGCCATCGAGACCAGAGTCCAAGTTAATGACTTGATTGGCAATTTTGAAACTAACATTGAGTGGAAGGGTTATACTTCTGGTGAAACTGGTGAAACAGTAACGTTCATTAAAGCAGAAGGTGCGGTAACGGATAACACTGGTGGTAAACTAAGTGTTGATACTGATAGTTTGGTTGGATCTTTTGAGACAACTAGTGTAGTTTATCCCGAAGCATCTAGACAATACATCGATGTTATTCAATATGCTGGATTTGATCCTCAACTTGGCACCATCGTTTCTTCTCTTGGATATGAAAGATATCAACTATCTTACATTGGTAATTTCCAGACGTTTGAAGTTAATAAGAGAGTATATAGAATTAATAATGGTATTTTGGATCCTAATGCTTATGGTGTAATTGTTGAAGTTGATACTCAAAATAATTACATTTACGTCAATGTGATTTCTGGCACAATTTCTACTGGCAATATTGTTGGTGAATATGGAGATGGCACTACGGATCTTCGTGGATATGCAACTGTTGCTGCTAAGGTTACGACTACAGGCGCTGGTGCTGCAAGAATTCAGGATGTAAGGACCATTGGCATTTATAAGAGACTATATCTGACCGAATTGGTTGGTGTAATCAATAAGAGAGATGCAATTCAGGGTATTAATGGATTCCGCGCATCCATCTTTGCAAGTGGAGAATTGAAGGCTCGCGTGAAGAGATCCTTCAGAGGTTTTGATGGTGTCCAAACCACCTTCGATCTCACCACCAACAACGGTGATGCATACTTCCCCGATCCCGAAGGTCATATGTTGATCTTCGTCAACGGCATTCTGCAACCTCCTGGTGCTGCCAATGCATATACAGCATTCTCCAACCAGATTCAGTTTACTGAGCCTCCTACCTCAGGATCTGTGTTTACTGGATTCTACGTTGGTAAACTGAGACAGTTGGATGATATCTCCTTTGACTTCGACTCGCTTAGACAGTCCTTTAACCTCAAGCGTAACGGCGTTTTCTACTCGCTAACGCTGACGGAAGGTGTCCAGTCCACCACGATCAGACCCGAAAATAATATTATCGTTTCTCTCAACGGTGTTATTCAGGAACCTGGAGTTGGTTTTGAGATTGTTGGTTCTAGAATTATCTTCTCTGAAATTCCTCGCGTGGGATCGACCTTTGTCGCATTCTCCTACGTTGGATCTGAAGCGGACGTTGATGCTGCTGAGGTTGTCCCACCAATCGAGCCTGGTGATCTTCTCCAGATTGATGGTGAAACCGAAGATCGTGAAGTTGCCGTTATTGAATCGTCCAACTCGCTAATTACCTTCGATTATCTTGGATCTGTCTTTGGTAAGGATGCTGCAGCAACTGCAGTATTAACAACTGGTGTCCTGGATAAAGTATTCGTTACCGCTCCTGGATCTGGTTACACTTCCAGACCAAACGTCAGAATCGACTCTATCTCTGGTTTTGATGCTCAAATCAAGGCACTAGTTGGTGTTGGTGGTGTAGTTGTTTCTAGTGCTGGTAGCGGTTATCAAGAAACTGCGATTGCGGTTGAAACGACAGTTGATGATGATTGGGTTGCACCCGATTTGAGCCTCTATGGCGAAGAGGTTATTGATCCTGAGATCATTCAGTAAACACATAAATAACTAAAAATTCTAGGGAAATGGCAAAACAACTGCTGGCTCTTGGTAATGCGCCTAATGACAATACGGGGGATACCCTGAGGAATGGTGGTGACAAAATTAATGACAACTTTAATGAAATTTACAGTGCTCTTGGTAATGGCAATGCGATTTTAATTTCTGGTATTAGTAATGCTGGTAATGGTCAGGTATTAAAATATAATGGCACAAACGTTGTGCCATCTGACTTCAATCTATTGACAGATAATCTGGACGTTAACAGTAATACAATTGTTTCTTCATCCAATGGAAATATTGCTGTTGCTCCAAATGGCACAGGCAATATCACTCTTTCTCATGCCAGCGTCACAAATACTTTTGATGGCACATCTGGAGAAATTGATTTACCAACTAAAGTAAAATATAAAAACGAATTTACTACTCTTGCTGCAGCACCTGCAGCAGCAACTTATCCTGGTTACTTCTTCACTGTTGATGGTGATGACAACCCATATGTAAACATCAACATTACTGCTGGTGGTGTTGGCGACGTTAGGGCAGCACTTCTAACTCAGTATTCTGGTATTGATGATTTACTCGACGTTGATACAACCACATCTGCTCCTACAAATAATCAAGTTTTGAAGTGGAATTCCTCTTCATCTAAATGGGTGCCTGCAGATGACGAAGCAGGTGTTTCGTCTATTAATGTTTTTGCAACTGTTGCTGGTGATACAGGATCTACAAGTGCTGATAGTCAAACTGATACTCTAACGATCGCTGGTGGTAATAATATTGTAACGGCGGTTAGTGGTGATACGGTAACGGTCAGTTTTAATGGCACTTTGACCACCACATTTGCTGCTCTTACCGATTCCGATGTTACGGGAATTACACAGGGCGATTCGTTGTATTGGAATGGCACCGATTGGGTTGTTACCCGCAGTCCTATGACGTGGTGGGAATTGAATGTAAATGGCACAAGTGATTGGACATTCAATGGTCCTGGATTTGCTGGTGCTACTAACGACCCAACAATTTATGTGCATCGTGGATTTACCTATGCATTTGACAATTCGATCAATGGGGGAGCACACCCATTCCGAATTCAATCTACGCAGGGTCTAACAGGCACTCCATACACTGCAGGTCAGAGTGGTAGTGGCACCAGCGTATTGTATTGGACCGTCCCTATGGACGCTCCTACCACACTTTATTACCAATGCACTAACCATGCTCTGATGAATGGCACTATCAACGTAGTAAGTTAATTGATAAATGGCAAGAGAAATTCCTGGATCTGGTGCTGTAATCAAACCGATCTTCAATGAAGTTTATGGTGTAAGAGCAGTAAAAGTTTTGGATGGTGGTGAGGGATATACCTCTTCCGATCCTCCAAAACTTACTGTGACTGGTTGCGGCACACCAGTTGTGGAAGCGTTGTTGTATCCAATCATTGATGATGATTCGGGTAGAATTGTCCACGTTAGAGTTTTAGAAAGTGGTAGCGGATACGATCCCCTCAGGTTATCGATTGTACCAGAGCAAGAAACTCCCAACGTTGTCACATCATTTGATATCAATCGAGTTTGGCAAAGAAACCCAAATTCCACAACTACAGGAACATTTTCAATAGTTGGTGGTGATGTCACCGATAGACTAAACATTGTTAGTGATAATCACCCCAAACCAGCAGAGATCACTGGCGAGAGAGTTTTTGAAGGTGGATCTATCAATGATAGAAACTTCAACCAAACTTTTATCTATCGTGGTGGTAAAGACGTGCCCTTTGCTGGCACCAGAGCAGATCAAAGAGATAAAGCAATTGGCATCATGGCAAATGGTGTCTTACTTCATACTCCAGAATGGGGAGTTGATGGCGGAGCACCAATAAACTTTAATATTGACACGGTAAAATACTCATACATTAAGGGTAATGATGTATATGATGGCGTATTAGAATCAAATAATTATTTCTATCAGTCCTCTAGGTTAATCAACCATTTTTCACCAAGATATAGTGTGTTTGAGAATGGTCTTCTCAAACAATATACTTGGAGAATGATCAGGGAGGCAGGCAATTTCAGAATTACTCCTTCGGATATTTCTCAATTGACAGGAAATATTGAGAGGGGTATTAATGTAGTTTCTACCACTGGTAATGGTGTTGCAACAGTTGCCAAAGTTGTTAGAAACAACAGTGGAGATATAACCGATATTTATCTTAGGGCAGTAACTAATTCGTTTTCTGCTGGTGAGACACTTCTGGGATCGAATGGATTTACATTTACTATTAATACTATTCTTCCTGTAAGAGTTTACTATATCAACTTTGGTGAGAATGCAGCAGAGTTTGGCAACTTTGAAAATAATGAGTGGTATTTGGAGCCTGGAGTCCAAGTAAAGGCAAATCAACAAATTATTATTGATCAGAGCGATCCATCAAATAATCCTCCAACAACATCTCATCCAGTCCAATTCAGCATAACACCTAACGGTGCTTTTGCTGGTGGCGAATTATATTATGATGATCCTCAGGGAGCACCAGTTGTGGACTACTCGGATCAATTCCGTGTAACCTTTATCATGAGTCCTAACGAGAATCGTAGGATTTATTATTACTGTAAAAATCATGGATCGTATCATCCAGAAGAAGCATATATTGAGTTATCCGCAGTAACAGATACTTCTCCCAGACCAAATAATTATTATACTTCAACATATTATACTGACGGAAGCAGCATTGATTACTCTCGTCACGCTAATGGACACTCAAAGATTTTGGGTCTCTCTTTTGATGGATATCCAATTTACGGACCATATGGATATAATTCCAGCAATACTGTTGCTAGGATACAATCTTCGTATCGTCTCAAAGTTGGTGATGAAGTTGACGGCACAAGACCCAAACAAACAACTGCTGGGACGGTTACATATGCAGTAACTGTAGTTGGAGATAAGTTTTATATTGATGGAAGTTTATCTCTATTCCTTCAGTTAGACAGAGGTAAGACATACGTTTTTAATCAAAATGATGCTTCCAATGTCGGAAAATTTGCTCTTTTTAGTCAAACAGAAGATGGGTGGCATTCTGCCATAGACATAGGTAATACTTCATATCTTTACGAGAATGGAGTAACTTATTATATTGATGGATCTGCGGTAACTTATCAGAATTATATTTCTGGATTCAATAGTGCTACTACGAGAGAAGTGAGAATTACTCCGAGAGTAGATTCGCCAAGACTTCTTTATATCTTTGCTTATAGCACTTCGGGTCTTGGGTTTAGAATGGTCCAAGATGGTTACATTCTTGGAGATTTAGTCCAAGACTATATTTTTGATTCTACTGTCGGTGATTTAGATGCATATAATGGTAAATTTGCGGTAACACCAGAATATCCAAATGGGACATATGCATATTTCATGACAGAAGACGGCAGTGGAGATCCTGTCTATCCTTATGTAATTGGTCCTCAATTCTACGGGAATCCAATTTTTGAAGGAGATGTTATACCCGATCAAGTAACAGAATTCCCATCTGGTGCCGAAGGCGACATTATTTTGAATTCTGATGGATCAGTTAATTATGTTAAAATCACAAAAACTGGCGATGGTTATTTTGGACCAACACAAGCAAAAATTCTTGGTGGTGAAGGAAGTGGTGCTGTAATTAGTCCAATTGTCCAAACAATTACTGGTCTAACCTTACTGAATGGTGGTAGAAATTTTGCAACTCCACCAACGTTGATTTTTGAAGGTGGTGGATCGGGTCAAGGCGCTCGTGGTGCTGCTGAAATTGATACTAATGGTAGAGTTACTAGAATTGATGTTGTGGATTCTGGTGAATTCTATGAAACTCCTCCATTTGTATTGATTACTGGCGGCGGCGGATCGGGCGCTAAAGCAGTTGCAAGAATTGATCAGGGAGAAGTCG
>Ga0136656_1000103_pt1 | contig 24924 bp, 25 predicted proteins | sample CPBDNA_9_FD_94862 | JGI IMG/M metagenome (GOLD analysis project Ga0136656, IMG submission 94862) | Freshwater to marine salinity gradient microbial communities from Chesapeake Bay, USA - CPBay_Sum_15_0.8_DNA (version 2) | ecosystem: Environmental > Aquatic > Marine > Coastal | place: USA...
ATCTTATATTATATTATTTTATATTATTTTTTTTTAAAATAAAAATTAAGATTAAAAAAAAATATTTAATTAAAAAAAAAGGTTTTTTAATGTCTTAATGCGGTATATTTGAGGTTGTATGTATGAGAGGAAGTATCGCTGTTTGTTGTAGAAAATCTAATATAAGGCACACAAACTATTTCTGTAACGGTGTGAGCAAATTGTCCTGAAGTCACATCAGGATAAATATATGATTGGTCGCTTTCATACCAATTTGAATTATCATCACTAAACTCTATTTTAATTAAATCACCAAAAGTGCTTGTTGTATCACCATAAACCGAAATGTGGCGGTGGTTAGACATATTTACGGAAGCAGTTGTTGCGGAAGCACCAGCACCTATACTTTGTGCCGTCCATAATTGAGCGGATGTTGTTTCCTTTGTTTGCTCATCCACATTTACAAGTAAATTACCATTCGCATTTACTTTGAGTGCTTCTAAATCACCAGTATTAGTATCACGACCATATACGAGATTTTGTTGAAGACCTGAACCGCCTGACGCAATTGTAGCATCGTATCCTTGACTAATTTTTCCTACACTTGTAGCAATAGCACCCGAGTTTGTTTCAGTAATAGCACCACTTGAAACAACAACGGCACCAGTATTACAAGCAGTTACTTTTGAATCCAAACTGGTTGTGTCGGTTTGAATTGTGGAAAGCAAACCAGTTTGTGTTTGTTGTTCTGTTAAAGTTGCTTTACCTGTGGTGTCACAAGCGGTTACTTTTGAATCCAAACTGGTTGTATCACCAGCAATAGTAGAAAGGTGTGTAGTTTGTGCTTGTTGTTCTACGAGGGTTGATTTACCAGTTGTATCACACGCAACCACTTTCGCATCAAGACTGGTTGTATCTCCTTCTATTGTAGAAAGGTGACCGGTTTGAACTTGTTGTTCGGCAAGTGTAGCATCACCACCTCCAGTAATAGTAGCATCTACTTCAAGTTTGCCTGATGAAGAAACTAAAACTTTTTCAACTTCTCCAGTGGAAGTTGTCCCTAATATTAACGAATGCGCCATTTTATTATAATAACTTATAATATTTTTTTTTATAAATTATTATTAAACTTTTTTATGATAAATATTATCAGGGTCATTTTTTTTCTTTGGAATATGTCCTTGTTCTATTAAAATAAACTTGTAAAGTCTTGCCCTCCCCCAAGCAATAGCAGGAACACCTGGGCGTGACCCTGAAGATTTCCAAGCGGCAATTCCTTTATCATAAACGGCATTTAAATCTTTTAATGGAATCTTAAACTTTTTACTAAATACCTTTTTATCAAACTTTAAATCAGGATATAATTTATTAAACTTTGTTGTATATGTAGATGGTTTTACAAGTCCTTTTTTAATTGCTTCTTTATCAGTTTTCTTTGGGAATAATTCTTTTAAAGGTTTTTTACTTTCTTTTCTTTTTTTTAATTCTTCTTCTCTTTCTTTTTTATTAACTCCTTTTGTATATCCTGGATATATTTTTGATTTTTTATCCATATTATAAATATTATAGATATATATATTTTACAAAATCTTAATAATTCTTTTATATAAAAAATAAGCGGTCATATTGTTTTCTTTTACAAATGAGGCATATTCTTTTATTCTTCTCATTTCATCTTCATTAAATATATTTATATCTGTAAAACCTACTTTTCTCCAAAAATCATTAAATCCACACCTCATCAAACAAGCATCCGTTAAAAATCTTCTTTCATCTTCATCAAGGGGAAAGTTAAAGGTTTTCATTTTACCAGTCATACTCATTATACTTATATAAGAAGAGATGTCTTTAAGTCACTTTTTATATAATTAATTTAATTTTTTACCCATATATTAGGTCTATTATTCCATAATCCATATTTTTCCATAGTGTAATTATTTGCTCTTAATGTATTATTAAATATTTTACCAATCTTATTTCTTGGTATTAATTCATTATTATATTTAAAGTGTAAAAAATGACCTACACTTGTAGAATTAAATGAGTTTGCTATTATTAACATTTGTGGATTACATTTATTTATTATTTCTAATAAATGTTTTATAGGTTCTTCTATGTGTTCAAAATATTCACTACAAAATACCACATCTGCTTTAATTAATTCATCGGTCATTTTACAATTAATTTTATTACAGATCTGCCATTGTAAAGTATCTTTTAAATTATAACCTAATACTTCGGCATTTGGGTATGCCTCCTCAATTGCTTTTGTTGAATAACCAATACCATTTCCAATATCTAATATTGTTTTTGTATTTTCAGGTATTATATTATTTTTAATAATTGCCTTAATATATTTGCGAGAACATATTAACCAACAGCACCAAGCATCACAAATAAAATATTTACTTGAATATACTGAATAATCAGGTTGATTGTTTTTTAATGATAAATACCATTTATTTTCTAATTCTTGAAGGTCTCTTAATTTGTCTTTATCATTACAACTATTATAATATTTTTTAGTTTGAATTGTTTTCTCCATTAATTCTTTGCTATGCTTTTGTAATTCAGGAATTAATGAAAATAAATCTTGTAAATCTTCTTTTGTTATTTTATTTAAATAACTCATTATATATATTACATTAGGAAAAAAAGTCACCCTAACTTAAAGTTTCTTAAAATATATATTAAGAATAATTAAGTTAGGGTGACTTCACAATATTAAAAAATTATGGGATATTATATATAGGAGGAGCGGATGGTTTATTATTATCTTCTATCACATTTATTAAAGTTTTTATTCCATTATCACGGATATAATCTCTTATTTTATTACACTCCCTACAAAAGAATATTTTTTTATTTGATTTCTCGTTTTTATTAGAACAAAAAACACAACTATATTTGGTTTTACTTTTTCCAAACATTATATAATATATTAGTTTTTATTTTATAATGTTAATTCTTCTTCGTCTTGAAAATCATACAGATCTTCAACTTCCATATTTAACATTTCACCAAGTTTGATATATTTAAATATATCATTCTTTATTGGTGGTAATTTATTATTTTCTTTTTCTTGATTTGGTATAATTTTATATATTGTAACTTTTTTCTTTTTTCCATTTATAGTTTTTTGTTTCTTACCACAACTTTCAATCTCATAATTAAAATATTCTTTTAGTAATTTATTTAAAATACTATGAATGGTTCTTGTTGTAACCTTTTTTATTTCACCTTTATCATTTTTTGTATTATAATATTCATCTCTAAAAAGTTGATTTATACTTAATGATTTCATATCTTTATAATGTTCTATTAATGGTTCAAAATCTAATGTATTAAAATGGACCGAAAAATCTACATCGTGGTCTTTGATTATATTTAATTTATCTAATATAAAACTTGTATGTTGATATGCTATTAAGTTTTGTTTAAAATATTCTACATATTTAGTTGGGTTATTTTTATTAATATATTTTTGGATTTCTTGCTTTAATGCTGATTTAAATGATGTAATATTATTTATATATTTTCTTCTGTCTTCCATAAACCATTCATTAAATACTTCATCAAACTTATTTATTTGTTCTTCATCAAACTTTTCATAAAACTTGAACTTTCTCATTTCTTTATATTTTTTCATATCGTATTCTTTTCTTTCAAACTCTCTTGTATATTCTTCAAATGTTTCTTGGTCTATTAAATCTATATCTTCACTTAACCAATCATCGGTTTCTAATTCTGTAATATCTAAATTATTACAATCTAAATCTTGAATCCATTTGATATTTTCTAATTCAAAATATTTACTCACAACTTCCCTTAAAAATATAGAATGTATATTTTTCTCCATAATGTTAAAACAATGGATTTCAAATACCCAATCTTTTAATAAATTGCTTTCTTCTAATGTAATAGTTTCATAATCTTCTTTTTTAAAAAGGTTATATCTATAATCTCTTAAATAATCTTTGATTATATTAAAATTAATAGGATTTTGTTCTATTGAAAAACCATCATAAGCATCATTAATACATATTCCAATATTCTTATTATTAAAATATCTTACTCTTTTATGTGCTTGGATTGTATCTCTAAAATGAGAACTATTTTTATTTACACAATAAATAAATAAATTATCAAATGGGTGATCTGTATTCGTATATGATATACCACAAGTAATAGTAGGAGAATAAATTAATAGGTTACATTTAGACCATTCTTCATTTACATTAGTTTCATTAGGTAATTGATTATATTTATTGTAAAATAATATTTCTTCACCTTCTTCAAAGTCAGGGAAATGTTCTAATATATTTTTTATAATTTTATCACCATATTTTTTTGACCCACTACATAAAACAACTCTTTTATTTTCGTGTAATAAACTGATAATGTAACTTATCATTTGATTTTTTTCCCATTCTTTTGCGGTTCTTTCTTCATACTGAAACTTATTATTGAGATAATAAGAGTTTTCTTTTTCTACTTTATCTTCTGTTGGTTGATTAATATCTATAATTGCTTTAAAACTTCTATTTGTTAAAAAAGCATCCATAATTAATATTTTATTTGAGTTTTGAATAAGATTTTTTAACTTTTGTAAATTATCATCAACCCCATTATTTAATAATGTTTCACTACTAATTATATTAAATATACTTTCACTTTCATCAATAATTAATAAATCACATTCATCATAATTTAATCTTTGTAATGATTCCATAGAAATAATAACTTTCTCATTATCACCATTAAAATTATCTTTATCTAAATAATTTATAAATCCATCTTCTTTAAAATCGCTCGCCATACTACAAGCAAACGCTTGACGAGAAGATAAATAAACACATCTTTTAAACATTCTTGTAAGTTTTACTTTTCTTTGACCTAAAGCATTTACATACCGAGATTTAATTTCTTTGTAATTTAATAATTTATGAAGCATATAACTTTTACCAGTTCCCATAGGTGATTTAATAAAAATGTATTTATACTTTTGGATTTGTGGTTTTGTAATTTGTATAAATCTTTGAGTAACAATTTCTTTTGTTGTATATGTGTTTGATAAATCATCATTTAAAATAAAGTTTAATGGGTTTTTATTAAACTTATTAACTTGTGGATTACACAAACTTGATAAATATAATAATGTATTATACCCACAACTTTCTTCACTATATCCATTAAATTGTTGTTTATTATATGCTTTATCATAATTATTCCTACATTTTTTAGTCCATTCATCCCATAATTGAAAGGCATACCCTTTATCATTACAACATCTTTTTAATGCTGTTCCAACTGCCATATAAACTTGATAAGGTAATCCATCATCATTATAAATATATTTTAATAATGTTTCTATATTTACTTCTTGTATTTCTTCATCTTTATAATATTTCTCTTTTGGTATTTTTTCCAAAAACATAGAATAAGTCAAAATAGTTGATTGATTTTTTTGTGGAATATGAAATAAATTATGTTTCTTTTTGATTTCATTAAACTTTTTATTATTCTCTGTTTTAATTAAAGATACATCTATATTATCCATACATTCTGCTTTATAAGAAACTAAAAATGATTTAAGATATATTGTATCTAAATTGTTAAATAAAGGTATTTGTTTATATTTATTTGAACTTTTTGCTTGATATGGTAATTTAAACGCTTGATTTTTTCCATACACTTTTGTATCAATAGCACAAGATTTTCCAAACCATAAATCTTTATATTTTTCTTCTAATAATAAAGTTGATAAATAATCTTTGAATATTTTAATATCTTCTACTGAATGAAATGATTTATTACAATTATAAATAATATGTGCTGAATATTTATCAACACCTTTAAAAGGTCCATTTGTATATTTAGAATGAACTTGTGATATAGCAAATTGTGAAGATTTATAATTTATTTGTAATTTTTTTAATATTTCTTTGATACATTCATTAATTAAATTATTTATTTGACTTTCTTTATTTTCATTTAGATCTGTGGGATATTCTATATCAAAATATAGTTTTCTATATTCACTTAATATTTCATAAAATCCATTATTAATTTTCCATATTTGTGATAATTTATTATATGGTAGATTACCATATTGATTATATTCTCTACCTTCAGCATTTAAATAACTTCTTCTTAAAGTAATTCCATCTGTAATTTTAGATTGAATTGCTTTTTCTAATGGTTTCCTATATAAAATATTTTTTTCTTTACATTTTCTTTGATTATAAATCGTAAAGAAAAAGTCGTAATTGTGAAAAGAAGTTTTTGCTAAATTAGTAGAATTAGACATTTTTATATATATAGTATAGAAAATATCCCTTTAAATAGTTTTTTTTATATAAATAGTTTTTTTTTAAAAAGTCACCCTAACTTAAAGTTTCTTAAAATATATATTAAGAATAATTAACTTAGGGTGACTTTTCAAACTATTTATATAAAAATAAAAAAAAATAGATCTGTATGAAAATTAACTAAATTAAACTTGAATTGCTGTTGCTACTTGTTTAACAATTGCGGAAGCATCTAACCCACTATCTCCAATTATTTCAGTATCAGGAACTTTTGGTTTTCCACCAAATATACTCTCAAAAAATCCAGCAATAGCGGTTCCTATAAGTCCTATTTCTCCTATTACTGGTATAGCATCAAGTGCTACTTCTCCTATTGCTAAACCTGTATCAAGTAAAGAAGAACCAGCATCAGTTACTCCAGTTATAGCATCATTAACCGCATCATTAACCGCATTTGTAGTATCTGTTAAAACATCACTTGCTGTTTGACCAGCAGTAGAACCACTATTTAAACCAGCAGTAGCACTTTCAGGGTCTAAATCCATAATTTGTTGTTGTGTTTGTGTTTCGCCTAAACCTTCCCCTTGTGTTGCTCTTGCTCTTCCACTTGGTTCTACATTTCTTTCCATTCCTGCCCTCATAGGATATAATGAATCCATTTCACCGCCTTCTGTTGATAATTCACCTGTATTTTGTGATGCTCTTGCTTGACTTACTACATCACTTTCAACAGGTCGCATACCAATTCCTCGTTCTTGTGTATCTAAACCGAGATTTACTCTTGCCCTTAATTCTTCAAATTGGTCATCAGTATAGTTTGCTACTTCTTCACCACGACTTAATTTTGTAGCAGATTTAAACATTTCAGGATTAGCATTTATTTCCCTTGTAGTCACAAACTCGGTTCTTTTAAGATTACCAAATAATTCACTTTCTACATCTGCCGCACTTGATGGTTCTGCCCCTTGTATTGCTTCATCTGTTACAGGTTCTGCTTCTGTTGCTGGTTCATCTTCTAATTCAGGTATTTCTCCCATTTGAATATCAAATGGTTCTTCTTCTTGACCTACTTCACCTTCTTCAGTTGGTTCAGTTGGTTCATCTGTTTTATCTTTTTTACCTTTATATTTATTATAAAGTTTCTTAACTTCACCTGCGCCTTTCATAATCAACATTCCACCACCTCCAACTGCCTCCAATTTTTCTGCTACATCTTTTATTTTAGCAGAAAGGATTTCTTCTCCGGATGTAGCGATGTTGTCTTGTGTATCTTGTAGGGAATCCAATTTAGATTGGAGTTGCCCCTTAATAGCATTCAATCGTTCAAAGTAGGACATTCTATATTATATTAATTTATATTATTTTATTTATCAAATATTATAAAAATTAATTTCTATTTACTTATATATACGATGGAAGAAGTTTTTAAAAAACCAAGTGAAGATAAACCTAAAAAACCTAAAAGAAAATTAACCGAAAAACAATTAGAAGCATTAAGAAAAGGTAGAGAAAAAAGGGCACAAAAACTTGCCGAAAAACAAAATAAACTTGCTGAAAAACAAATGGTAAAAGATGATAAAAATAATAGAAAGAATAAAAAACAATTGCTAAAAGAACAAGAAAAAGTAACACAAAAAATAAATGAAAGAGAAAATGAAGAAGAACAAAAATTAAAAAAAGAAAATGCTGATTTTCTATTATTTAAATCTAATTTTAACAGATACAAATATGAAACATTAGATAAAATTGATGATAAAGAAACATTCCGCTTTATGAGAAAATATTTTAATAAAATTAATGTTAAAGATTATTCTTCAATTGAGGAAATTAAAAATAAATTACAAAATGATTTAACTTATATAAATACACAAGTAAATAAAAAAACATAAAATATAGTATATATATAATAATGAAGGAAGGACCACAGAAATATGGAGATTTAAAAGATTTAAATATTTATCCTTTGAATATTGATGATAGTAAATTAAATGAAACAGATAAATATCCTATGTGTAATATACCACATTTAATTTTGATAAATGGGCGAGTCAAAGCAGGTAAAAGTGTTTTAGCATCTAATTTGTATTTAAATCCTAATATGTATGGTAATGATTTTCAAGTCAAAATATTAGTTTCTCCAAGTGCTTATAATGATGCTATGAACCAACATTTAATAAAGGATTTTGATTATGTTTTTACTGAATACACAGATGAACTTGTTGATGAATTAATTGAAATGATTGAAAAAGATAATAGTGATGATAAATATTTAATTTTATTTGATGATATTGTCGGCACAAATGCTGGTTCTCGTAGAGGTAAGGCAGATAAAATTACTTCATTATCCACATTATACAGACATATTGGAAATGGAGATAAAGAAGGCAAATTATCAATAGCAATATGTGTCCAGTATTTCAAACATATTACACCTATTTTAAGAAACCAGTGTAGTGGTATATATATCTGTGGTAGTTACACAGATAAAGAATTAAAAAAAATTAGTGAAGCGTATGGTTTCTTTGGCGGTAGTGAAAAAGCATTTTTAGAATTACACAAAAAAGCAAGACAAAATCCACACGACTTTTTATTTTTAAATGTCCATAGTATGGAGGCAAGAAGAAACCATAATGAATTATTATGGAGTTACAAAGATGAAATGGAAAAAATGAAACAAAATAATGAACCAATTGATAATAAAAATGTTGAATAAATAATAAATATTTTTATAGTATAATAATAATGGAATCAATAGCAAAAGCAATATTAAATGTTATTAAATCGTTATTATCATTTAAATATTGTAAATGTAATAGCGAATGTTGTAAATCATCCTGTATGGTAGATAATACAAAACATAATTGTATCAAAGAAACACAATTATAAAAATAATATATTTTAGAAAAAAAAAAATATATAATTTAATATATATAAAATGAGTTCTTTTACAATTGCCGAAATTAAAAAAGCAATTAATAAGCACAATAAAGAAGAAGACAAGAAGGTCAAAGTTTCAGTTGTTAATGGAGAAATTAAGTTTTCTTCCGGTGGTTCTATGATGGTTCCAGTATCAAATCCACCAGCATCAACACCAGCAACAGCAAATAATAAAATAGATGGACATAAGAAATATTTAAAAGAATTAAAAAAAAAAGTGAAAGATTTAACACCTGAAGAAAAAACAAAATATATGCGACTTGCTAAACAATCTTCACTTGCGAAAAAAAAATAAATATTATTATAAATAAATATGTAATAATTAAAAAAAAGTTGCGTATCCACCTCCCGCCATATTTTTTATTATAATTAATATTAATTATTATCAATATTTAGTATTAATTTTTTTAGTTAATTTTCACACCGATCTATTTTTTAAAAAGTCACCCTAACTTAATTTTTCTTAAAATATATATTAAGTAATATTAATTTAGGGTTACTTCATTACTCATTATATAATTTTTCACCAATCACCATTATTTCTACAAAAGGGACAATTTGTATTTGTTCCAGCACCATCTTTTAGTTGTGTAGAGCAATCATTACATAATACTTGACGACAACAGGTCGTTTTTCTTACTAATTTTTCACACATACAAACACCACATTCTCCTTGTTCTAATTGGATTTTTAATATATCTTTTTCATATAATTCTTGAATAATATCTTTTACATTATCTATTTGTGAAATTAATGTTTGGAAAATATTATTATATGATTTAAGACCATTTGTAATAATTTCTTCCACTTGATAATGAATACCATTTGTGGGTTTCATTTTTTCTTCTTTGATAATATTCCAAATACTTTCATCAAAATATTTATTGATATAATTTTTATTATTTTCTAATTCTTTCCATTCTTTTTCAAACTTATATTTCATACTACCGATTTTTTGTAACCATAAGGTATTTCTTTCTATTTTACTTTTCCACATTTTAAGATTATCTTTCCACTTATTTTTTATATTATTCATAAAAAACTCATCCGCATTAAGATGAAAATTATAATATTCATATTGTTGTAATTCTTGTTTGATATAACGAATATCTTTGTCCTTATTAATATAAGTTGTATAATTATATTTGTTAAGAATATCTATCATATCTGTAACATAGTCGTCACAATTACGAATAATCGTAAAACCTACTTCTCTAATAAGTCTATGAGTTTGTGCCCAAGGGCAACATTTAATATGGTTTCCAAATGATTTATGAATTACATTAACTTTTTTACAAAATCTACATTCTATTTTATTATCTTTATTATTATCAAAAACTCCTTCACCTTCAGTATTATATGAATAAAAGTTTAATTTTTTGAATAGATTTATCATACTCATAATATTTTCTACATCTTCATCATTTTTATTAATTCCACAATTTTCTAAATATTGTGTGAGGATAAAAGCGGTTCTCTTGGAATACCAAGAAGAAGGGTCAGCATAAAGTTTCCAGGTTTTTGGGGGCATAGTAGTAGTCATAGTATATACTTATATAAGAAGTGATGTCTTTAAGTAGTTTTTTAAACAAATTATATAATTAGTGATTTTAAACAGATCTATATATAATGTTATTTTTTCATAAAATATAAATATATTTATTCTAATTAATATATATATAATGGAAAAGTTTATAGAAAATTATATTAACAATAATGGTTCTAATTCTCAATCTACAAAAAAGACTATTAAATCTTCTTTAAGAAGATTGGAGAAAGTATTAAAATTACCTTTTGATGAATGGAATAAAAATACATTTGATAATACAAATGAAATATTAAATATATTAAGTGAAGATTATTCAATTAATACAATTATATTAACATTATTAGCGATTATTAGATATTTAGAATATATTGGAGGCAAAGAAAAAATTATTACTGAATACAAAGATATATTAAATGAAATAATTGGCGAAAGAACCAACGAAGAACATTCACAAAAAAAAGATGAAAATGAGAAAGTTAATTGGATTAATTACGAAGAATTAAAAAATAAAGTAGAAGATGAAGCAGATGAATATTTAACTAAAAAAAAATCATTTACAAAATATCGTAACTTTTTAATATTAGCGTTATTTTCACTTCAACCACCAACAAGAATAGGTAATTATTTGGATATGAAAGTAAAAATGAATGGTAAAAAAGATATTAAATCATTAAATAAGAAGTTTAATTATATTACAAAAAATGGTAATAAATATAGAATGGTTTTTAATAAATACAAAACCAGTAAATATTTGGGTAAAATAGATTATAATATAGAAAATGAAACATTAAATAAATTATTAGACAAATGGTTCAAAGATTATAATAATACAGATCTGTTTATGATAAATACAAATAAAAAACCTATGACCCAACCTAATTTTACACAGGCACAACAATCTATATCAAGAAATATTTTAGGTAAATCATTAACAACAAATATGTTTCGTCACATTTATTTAACTTGGTTTCTATCACAAAATCCAAGTATAGAAGAAAAGAAAAAGGTGGCACAAATGGTAGGTCAAACATATAAACCCACAAGAATGGAGTTATATGAAAGAAAAGAAGATGAAAATGAAATAGTTATTTAATTATCTTTTTTATCACCAGGTTCTTCAATAGTAAAATTAATAATACTTTGTTTCAATTCTGTTGCTGGTTCGTCAGTTCTCATATTTATAATTTTAACTCTCATACTATTAATTCTTATAGGTTGATTATTCATTTGATTAACAATTTTAAAATTAGGTTCATATGTAGTTCCTATTAAATTAGCATTTTTAGAAGCATTATTATAGGTATAATAAAATGGTGATGGTAAATTACCTAATATACTACGAGAATAACCACCATCTGCTTGATTTTCTTTATTTTTATAATTCTTCATAGGTAATTCATCAATTACAACAGAATAACTATCATTAAGAAAATCAAGTGCCAAATCTTTTTGGTAATAAAATGCTGGACTATCTAAAACCATTTCACAAATATTAGGATATAATGGACCTATTGTTGATGTTTCTGTGCCTTCCATTAAATAATTTTTTAATTGTTCGCTTAATTTTATTGAGTAACTATTCACTATACTCCTACAAGAAGTAGCATCATCGGTAGATTTATCAAAATCACGAAAAATACAAGATTTCCAACCTTCATTTAAAACTTGTGAAGACATCATAACCTTAAATGGAATAGCACTATTCACTTGATTTTTATTTGTTGGTGAAACGAATGTATTAAAAAAATCATAACTAAAATATGATAATTCAAAATAAGAATCAAATATAGCATCCCTAATATCTAAATCACTTATTCCTTGATTATCACCAAATAAATATAATCTATAATGTAATTTAGCATCTGTTCCTTTAAAACTATCATTTGAAGTTCTTACATAAGTTTGAAAACCAATTTTCATATTTGTATCAAGATTAGGAAAATACATATTTAAATTAACTTGATGAACCTCTTTGCGATGTGTAAAATTATCCTCAAAATCTAATGTGCTTAATCTATTTTCGTTTGAACTTGCGGAGTTTCTACCTTCATAAATAAATAAAGTTCTATTTGTTCCACTTGCTCTTATATCAAACCATATATGAGTTTTTGGTGTATGAAGGGAAGTGTTGGCGCCTGTTCCAAGTAATGGTAAGTTTGTTCCATTTATAAAATTAGCACCACCACCTTTTAATGCCGAATATTCAGGACTCATTAATCCAAATCCAATATTACCAGTCATAGCATCTAAAGTTTGAGCGGTTTCTAAAACGACAAGATTATTATTAGGTGCGGAACCTTCACACATATATGCCCAATGGTAATAATGATTTGTAGATGTTCCGTAAGCATCATATATTTTAGGTGATGCCGTAGCACTTGTTTTTACATAAGCATTTTGTCCATTTTCACCATAATCTTTAATATCAGTAGTATCTAAAACTAAATCTTTTAATTTCCAATTTGAATCTTCATCTAAAAAATAACCAATTACCATATGTGATTTTTCAACTGGGTCAAAGTTTTTAAGATTTGTAGAATAATAATATAATTGCTTACCACCATTTTTTTGTATTAATGTCTTTAAAGTATCTTGTATTTTAACTTGGAACTCCTCAAATGAATAAATACCTTTGGGGAACTTTTCACTATATACACTTAATTCTAATTTGTTAAATGAAGATATATCATCAGGAATCCTACGAGGATACAGATCGGTTGAGTTTAATTGTATTGTTTGGTCTTCAGTAATATTAATTGAGTTTAATTTAGATAATGAAGCAAAGTTTAAATATGCTGACGAATTAGGGGCGATTTGAATATCATCTCTAAATCTTGTTTGAAAGTCATAACCATTGTTCTTCGGTGAAATTAAATTGAAGTTCATTTTATATAATATACATTATAAAAAATATTTATAATATTTTTATTTTATCAGTAAATTATATAATGACTGAATACAAGTTTATAAAAATCCAAAAATCAACAAATAGTAAGAAGAAATATGACGCCATATTTGAAAATAAAAAAAATGGTAGAACTAAAAAGGTTTCTTTTGGTGCTTCAGGGATGAGTGACTATACAATACATAAAGACGCTAAAAGAAAAGAAAGATATATAACACGCCACCAAAAAAGAGAAAAATGGGGTAATGATGGAATATTGACTGCTGGATGGTGGAGTAGGTGGTTATTGTGGTCCGAACCATCTATGGACAAAGCAAAAAAATTGGTAATGGTAAAATTAAAATCTGCTGGGTATTTATAGATATGAATACATCACAAATAAGAACCGCCCATAATTATATTGGAGATTTAACAATAGAAACATTACAAGATTTTGAAGAAAGAATAAATAAATTAGAAAAAAATATGGATAAATTATTATTGTTATTATTTATGAAGTTATATACATAAAAAGTATAGTATTATATACTAATATATATTAAAAATAAGTGTTTTTTTACTTATATATATCATTATTTAGTTATATAAGTATTAATAAACTTATATAAAATATTTTATATAAGTTCTTATATGCTAATATATATTAAAAGTAGTATATATTAGTATATTTTAAGTATAAAATAGTATATATAAGTATATAATATTAGAAAAATCACCCTAACTTAAGATTTCTTAAAATATATATTAATAAAAATTAAGTTAGGGTTCTATTTTATAAAAAGTATAATCACCAAATATATTTTTTGAGAAATGATTTGAAATTAACTTTCATATTAAATCCAATTTTTCCATTTTGTGATTTAAACTCATCATATTTTCTAAACCCATAACTATTATAATATTTTTTGAGTTTCAAAGCATCACATCTTTTTTCTTGTTCTAATGTTATTAATTTCATAATTTTAACATCATCAAAACCTTCTACATTATCACTTAAATATTTAATGAAGAATAATAATTTTTTTCTACCATATCCTTTATGTGAATGTCTATCACCAATTTTGAAGAAATGTTTTAAATCTATTTCTCCATATTTAATAGAATGTGTATCAATAACAATATTCACAATATCATCTTTATATTCATATTGACCTCCACTTTCATAAATATTAATTGTAAGTTTGTTTTTATCAATATCTTCTTTTTCAATAATAAATGTATTTTCATCTTCTAAATAGCAAACACTACAAACACTATCACCATTTTTATTTACATTATTGTCTTCAACACTTATCCATTCTTCGCAATTTTTACATCTTACACAATCTTCGGTTTCTTCCCAGCATTCATTACACATATTTGAAGAATGGTTAAAATAAAAATCTTGATGGTATTTATCACATTCACTACAATAAGATACTTCGTAATTTGATATACACTCAAAACACAATAATTCTTCTGTTTCAGGATGAGTATATAATTCATCTTTTTCATATTTGTTTTCACAATCAGGACACATAATCATATTCATTAGTATATGGTTATATAAGTAGTGATATGTTTAAGTCATTTTACAAACAAATTATATAATTAGTGTTTTTTAAAAGGGAATACAGATCGTTTCACTTTTGTTAATTTATAATACTTTTCAGGACATACTATATCAAGATTTTCTTTTATTTTAGGTTTTATATTAAACTTATTATAATCTATATAATGATGAACTCTATTGTATTTATTACTTAATCTTACACAATCTTCGTGTAATTTTACCAACATTTCACTTTTAGGAGATGTTCCTTCTTTTGAATAAAAATCTTTTGTATTTCCACCCTTACAAGTTTGAGTTGTTGCTTTATCACAAGTTATAAAGTTTGTTTGTAATGTTGTGTATCCCATTTTAAAAACTCTTATTGATAAATCACTATCTTCGTTATATCTACCTCTCCATCTTATAGGCAAACTATTATCAATTAATAATGATGAATAAATACGAGTTGTATAACTAAATGGATGATATGCTGTATTTTCGGCAATAAAAAATGTATAATTGTGACCAGCAATCTTTACATTTTGAAACTTATCCATAAAATCTTCTACCATTCTAAAAGCAAGTGGATTCATCATTAATATTTTTTGATTATTATTAATATAATGAAACCCTCTCATATTATCATCTAAAACCCAATGCTTTTCCGCATTCTCCATATTTTCGCTGTGCCACCAAGCAAAGTTTCTTGCTGACCCTGGACCTTTACTTTTTGTATTCCCTAAATCATCGCAAGTATCATATTCATCTAAAAACTTTTGTGGTAATATTAATATTTCACATCTTTCTTCTTCACCATATTTATTATAATAATTATCATATTGGTCTTCTTCAACAATAATATAAAAATCAACATTCATATTTAATAAAAAATCGGCAGTAAAACAATTATTCCATCTATTTTTTGATACAATATAAATTGGGTATTTATTTGTTAATTTACTTTTTGTAATCCACATATATTCTTGTCTATGTGTATGCTTTGGTTTTGCTGGATAAAATGTTGATATTCTATTACCTATATCAATATTTAACTTTTTAAACAGATCTTCTTTTATTTCAGGTGTAAAATGTAAAATAAACTCATTATAATATTTTTGTTTTTGTGAAATAAAGTTGGGTAATCCACAATCATTATACCATTTATATTTTTCTTTTAATAATGGTGATTTAATTAAATCTTTTATAACAAACTCTTTTCTTCTTGCTTTTATTACTTTTTTTGTAACAGCGTCATATTCTTTTGTAAATAATGAAAGTGTATTAAATCCAGTTATTTCTTTAAACTTTTCAAAATCGTCTTTTGTTTGAAACTTAATTTTTATAGAAGTTTTCATAATTATATATTTACCTGGGAAAATTATTTTCTCAATTAAAGGTATAATAATGGAAGTTTCTAATTTTTCATATAAAAATAATAACTTTTGTGTTCGTGAAAATACAAGCGACACATTTGTGGTAAAAGAGGTATTTGAAGGTAATGGAACATATAGAAAATTAAAAATTAAAGAAGATGATGTAGTATTAGATATTGGATTAAATATCGGTGCTTTTTGTGTATGGGCGGTAAATAAAGGTGGTAAAGTTATAGGTTTTGAACCTTGTGAAGAAAATTATACATTAGCATTAATGAATACTGAAAAAAATATTAAAAATTGTGATAAATATGAACTACACAATTTAGCGGTTATTGGTAATGATGATAAAATAAGAAAGTTTTATTTAAATAAAATGAAAAATAAAGGAGCACATAGTTTGGTAGGTAAAAGAGGTAGAGATATTATAGATGTATCTTGTATTAATTTTAATAAATTATTAGAAACATATGACCCTAAAATAATTAAAATGGATATAGAAGGAGGAGAATATGAAATAATAAAAAATTGTAATGATTATAGAAATGTGGAACAATTTATTTTAGAGTTTCATCACTCACATTTAAACGATTTAAAAGACCATAAAAAGTTTTATGAAATATGTGATATATTAGAGAAGCATTTTGATATTGTAGAAGGAAGAAGGGATACAAAAGGTGCTTGGGTAAGTTTAATTTATTGTAAGAATAACCCAGTAATTTCACCTTAAAAATATTATAAAATCTAAATATAATTTTATAATATTTATTCATTTTGTTCTTGTTCTTTTTCTTTTTCAGCAAGTTTTTTTGCTTTAACTTTTTCCCTGTATCTTTTACTTTTAAGGCGGTGATATTCTTTATTTGCTTCATATCTTGCCCTTTCTCTTGCTCTTCTTGCTTCTACATTTTTATTTACTTGTTCTTTTTCTTCTTCAGTCATATCATCAGTAACGGCATATTTTTTTTTATAATATTTTAAACTTGCTTTTTGAGTTTGTTGGCGATATTTCATCATTTTATTCATAATGTTTTGGTATTCAACGGAGTTCAAATCCATAATTTCAGTCATTTTATATATATAGTATAGAAAATATTTCTTTATATAGTTTTTTTTATATAATTATTGTTTTTTATTCTTAAAGCATTTCCAACAAAGTTTTTTAAATCCTTTCCCATCATAAGTTTTTTCAAAAGGTCTATACCATCCACATTTACCAGCACATTTAATTTTATCTAATTTCTTGGAATAGCAATTATTACAAGCAAATTGTTTTATTTCATATTTACTTTTTGGGGGACATATATTTTTCTCATTACAAAAATAACAATCATTATATTTTAATTTCTTTTCTTGTTCTTTACATTTATTAACAAGTTTTTTAACTGATAAATCATCTTCATCTTTAAACTTATTAACACAATTAGAACCTATATCAATTTCATATCCATTATAACTGAAATGATGAATTATTACTAAACCCTGTTGAGAACATTCACATATTCCTAAATCTGCTGGATTTATTTCTTTTTCTCCTATTTCTTTTTTTATTATTGTAGTTCCTTCGTGTTTCCATACTCCAAAGCATTTGGGATATTTAAACCCAGTTTTTTCTTCCAAAGATTTTTTTAAGATTTCAAACTTACTCATCATTTATATAAATAGTATAGATATTATTTCTTTAAGTAGTTTTTTTTATATAAATAGTTTTTTAATTTTTACTAATGTAACCCTAACTTAATATTACTTAATATATATTTTAAGAAAACTTAAGTTAGGGTGACTTTTCAAACTATTTATATAAAAATAAAAAAAATAGATCTGTTTATTTAATAACTTACAACAACATCATTTTTAGTTATTCCACTTGTAATTACGGCACGACGAGAAGCAAGAACATAAAAGTTCATATCCATAGGACCACCATCTCCTTTGGTTCCTGGTTGATTTGAAGCATCATTTCCAGTATCTACATCGGCAACGGGTTCTCGTGCGTATTTTACTAAAATAGGATAATCTCCAATGTTTGTTCCACCACCAACAACTCCACCATTACCATTTCTTAAATCTACTCCAAGAGGTTTATATGTTCCCATAAGTGGATTAGTTCGTGAGGCAAGACCAGCAAATTGTGTATCCTTTGAGTTTTCAAACATAGGTCTTTCTACATTTAAATCAGTATCAAGAGCAAGTCCCAATTGGTCATAATGGAATCCATTTTGGAATACTTCACTTTCAGGGAATAAATCTCTACCATTAACATAATAATTTACTGCTTCCTTGTTAATACCATCACATCTTTGTTTTCCTAAAAGTGCTTGACTTCTTGTTTTTGGATTACCTGAAACATCTGTAAATCTTCTTATTGTAAAAATCTTATGAACTTCACGATTATTTTGTCCTAATTTAAACTCTTTTCTTTGAACTTGACCTGCGGTTCCAGTTTCTAATTGACTTTCAACTCTTACAATATCATAAAAGTTCATAGAGTAACCATCTTTAACTTGATTCTTAACTTTTTCAACTAATTCTGCTGGTTCTATAATATAATCAACTTGAAGTTTTACATCTTCAACTGTAACATCTGTAGCGGCGGCATCAAGGGTTTCGTTGCCTGAATAATCTGTTTTCGCTAAATTATAGGCATAAACAGAGGCATCATTAAACTCAACTGTGATGTAAATGCGGTATTCATCAAAAAGAAAAAGTGGAATAGTTCTGCCCCTTAATGCTGGAACAATCATACCAAGAGGCACACCTACTTGATGATTATCAAAAATATTTGTTTTAATTTTTAAAGAATTAACACCAACAACTTTACCATCCACAGCACCATCGGCAAGTGAAGCATTACTACTACCACCAACACTTATACCACCTAATACTGGGTCATTAACCAATTCACCTTTACCTACTCTTTGAATACCTGAAACATCTTTTTGTTGTGTTTCGGCAACTTTGGTGTAAAATTGATTTCCTAAATATTGAGATAATACCGAGTTTTGATATGCTCTTGATTTTGTTAAAAGATGTTCTAATGTGGCAATTTCATTAACTCCATCCACATCATTTAAAATATAATCACCAACAGCAAATCTTACACGCTTAATACAAGCAAGACCACCATTTAATACATTTAATCTTAATTCATTTGCGGTGTTATTTTTGAGTTTGAAAAGTAAAAGGGAGTTTTCATCTAAATATCCATTAGGTTCAAGACGAAAAACAAACTTGCGATTACCTGAAGATAAAGGCAATACATTTTCACTTCGTATATCCATAACCATAGGCGCATCGGCGGTGTCGTAATTGTATAATTCTTTGAGAACTTCCATTATATTATATTATTTTATATTATTTTTTTTTAAAATAATTATTAATATTTTTATTCACTTGTTTTTTTTTACTTTCTTTTGTTTGTATTTCCAATTGTTTATCATTTTTCATAGAATTAACAGATCTGATAAACTTATCACTATATTTATTTTTAAAATATTTTTTGGGTTTTTCTACCATTCTTATATAATAATTAGTAGAAAAAGTAACTTAAAGAAAAATATAAAACCACAAATTATAATTTGTTACTAAACAAAGAAAGTTTAAGATAGGGTGACTTTATTATTTATTGTGGCAATTCACTTGTAATTTTTTCTATCTTTTTTTCTTCTTTTGCTTCTTGTTGCTGTGCTTCTTGATTCAATACAATTTTTAAAATAATACTTGATTTTTCGTTTAATTGTGGTGATGTTAAATCAGCGTTAAAAATACCAAACTTAATTTGATTTAATACTCTATCTTGTTGAGTAATATGTGTAATTTCTTGAAATGTATTAATAAAATCTTGATTTGATAAATTAGATTTTGGAACAATACCTAATAATGGTATTGGTTGCTTTTTCTTAACAACATCATTCATAGCACCCACAATATCACTTGTGATTAAAAAATATCCCTCATCACTTAAAATTGGTAATCGTGTCGCTGTAATACTTATACTACTTGTAACTACACTAAAAGCATTAGCATATTGATACATACAATTTTTATATGCCTTATAGGTGTATTCACTTACACTTAATTGAATACCTTGATGATAATAAATATCATTGACCTTTAATTGTTTTAATAATGTTTGAGGCATATTACTATTAATAAAATCCGTTCCACTCGTAGATTGACTTGTAGAATAATTAGAACATATACTTGAAATAACAGAAGCGTCTAACTGGTTATTTGTCGTCATACCATAAGTCGCCATTTGTTGGTCGCTTACTTTTATTGGAAATACATCATTTAATTTTTTAAAATCAAAACCAATTCTATACCAAAATGTTTTACTCCATATATTTTCTTTTTCTTCTGTTTGTCCTTGAAACATTACATCCCAAGTTGAATAATCTATTTGAGATTGAGGAATAGGAATCTTTTTATTTTTATTAATAATGTTTTTGTCCCAGTTATATATTTCTATACCAGTAGAACGACTACGTGGATTATTAAAAGCACTTATTAATTCATTTCTTTCAGTTTCGGTTAAAATTGAGTTGGTTATAGAATTAAATAAATTATTATCTTTTAAATGTGAAACACTTTGTCCTTCATTTGTTAAAACATTTCCTATCATATCGTGTGAGTTTTCTATACGAGAAGTGTGAAGATCTGTAAATGAAAAACCAGCATTTGTTGTATCATATTCTAATTTTATAGTATTTGTCCCAATAAAATAACCATTCAAATAAGGATTTTGTGTATATCTGTATGTATCAACACTACCCGCTGCCGGAACTGTATTACTTGGATTAATTGTTGATGACGCATTATCTACATAAGTTGCGTTGGGTGTTGCTTGATTTATGAGTGGATAAGGGAACTGATATTGCTGATTTTTTAATGTTGCTATATAATTTCCATTTGTAACAACAAAAGTATTTGCTTGAAAGTCACTTGCTTGTTCTTCACCTATTGCGAAGTTTCCCATCAATAATTTAAATTGGTCGGCAAGAATATATACAGGACGATTTCCTCTATCAGGGGCAGTAATAGCGTGAAGTTGTGCTATATCACTACTCGCCAAATTATTAATAATTGATGGAAAATCTTCATAAAGAGTTCCTAAAACTCTATACGAATAATCCCAAAAATTAACATTCTTTATACATTGTCCTCTAAAATGTCCATTAGCAAACTCCGCATCATTTACAAGATAATCTGTTATGGGTAAATTAGAGTTTGGATTTGTTTTTGTATAACCTTCTTTTCCTAATAATTGTTCGGTGATTAATTCACTTAATTGTGAAATACCATAAGTTCCCTTTGGAATATTTATTTTTACTTCTTGTGTATGTGGTCTTAAATATCCTTGTGCGTCAAAATAACACGCATACAAAGGTATTTCCATACCACCAAAAGCATTTGTTTCACCAAAATCTTGTGATATTAATGCGTAAAGATTACTTGCTACATTTGTTGTATCATTTATACCAAAGTTTATTGGTGTATCTAACTTTGTTTTTAAACCTGGTGAAAATAATTTGTGAGTATTTTGTGAATGGAAAGCGTCAGTATATAATGTATCTAATAATTGTGTTTGTTGCCAATAATCTGCTGACCATATAGGAGCATTATATTGAAACTTTGGAATAGGATAATTACTATGAGAAATATAAAAACATATATTCATTCGTATTTCTTCATCTTCTCTTATTTCAATACTTCCGCCTTCTATCCCTTGAATATTTACCAAAGCATTTTGTATTGATATAGTAGAACCTTTTGGAATAAAAATTGAATCAAACTCATTTGTCCATATATTTCTGTTTATTTCTTCTTTAATTGATGCGAATGAACGATTACAATCTAAATAAAGTATATTATTCTCCATACTTATATATTATAATTAAATGATATTTTAATAATTTAATTATAAATTAATGAAAAATATTATAAAGTCACCCTAAGTTAATTTTACTTAATATATATTTTAAGAAAACTTAAGTTAGGGTGACTTTTTTTTAACAGATCGTTTTTTAAAATGTTTTTACTAATTTTTGAGTATCTACAACTTCAATGTCGTTTATGAAGGTTTGTTGGAGAAGTGTAATATTTCTACTATCAGTTGGTAAATTGGCGGCACCAGTATTTACACCACAAGTTAATTCTAATGAATAATCTTGATTGCGGTAATTTTGAGTCATACCTAAACCATATGTATAATCACAACCAACACCAGCAATATCAACAAAAGTATTATTACCAGTATCACCAGCACCAGCGACCGCTTCAAGTGATTTTCTTTCTTCTTCTTGTTCTTTCATACTTGTAGATGAATGATAAGGCATACGACCACCAAGAAAAGATTTATAATATTGATGTCTTACTTCTGTGTCACCCATACCAAGGGACATATGTAATAAATTACCTGGACTATTTGATAAACCATTATGGTCTTGAGATTTTCTGTTTGGTGTAACTTCTGTAGCATAATCAAAAGGAAATCTACGAGAGTTTTTGCTTTGAACCACTTTTTCTAAACCTACTACTTGTGGAAAATCATTAGCATTAAGATTGTAATTATTAATAGCATCAGGTTTTTGGAATTGATGTGTAATACCACGGACAAAATTGACTTGTGGTGTGTAACCATTTGAATTAACAGATGAAACAACATCATTAATAAGATTTATTTTATCTTTAAAAGTTATTTGTGGTTGATACATTTTTAAGTCTTGTTCATTTGGAACTAAATAACGACCAACTAATCTTAAATCTTGGAGTTTATAAAATGCTCCTTTAATATCATTATTAACTAAATGCCTAAATCGGTTCATTAATACATTTGAATCAGGAGCAAGATATAAGGTCATCATTAAACCACCTAAAAAACTTTCTCCTAAATGAAGAGGTTGGACTCCAAGAAATGGAACATTTAATTTAATAGAGAAATCTTGACCTTTTTCTTGTTGATTAACTAATCGGCGATTGAGTAGATCTGCGTTATTACCACTACCGAGAGTTCTGTTTAATGGACTTCTCAAAAAATCACCTTTATTATTTGATAATCCTTGTTTGACCGCAGTTTGTTGTGAATAATTTGGGTCATTAACCAATTCAATACTGGATTTTTTAGATTTTACTACAACTTTATCAATACAATTATGGACACCACCGAGGTTTGAAAGGTTGGTATTTACTGGTCCTTGTTGAGCGGCAGAACCATCATCAAGAGTTAGGGCATCTTTATTTCCGGGAACACTTATTAAATCACCATTAGAATTAAAAAATTGTATTCTACCAGTAAGACGAAGTGATGTTGTTTCTAATAATAAATCCTGTGCGGGAACAGAGAACTTAATAACTGGATTACCTTTGCTATGGGAGAAACCATCAGTTGTATTGTTGGAAGGTTTAATCAAAAAAGTATTCTTTTGGACGGGCATCTTATATTATAATATTTTATATTATTTTTTTTTAAAATAAAAATTAAGATTAAAAAAAAATACTAAATATAATTGTTAAATTAGAGTTCTACCATAAGACCTTGTGGCGAAACATCTATAACTTTGCGAGAAAATACGAATGAATTACAACGGACTGGATGACTTCTTGTTTGTGCGAAACCTAATCTTACTTCAGGTTCAGCATTTCTTAAACTATATACAAAATCACCTCTTGCTAATTCACGAGCATATAAGAATGTATTTGAATAATCTTCTAATTGACCTTTTTCATTACTGCCGAGGTTCATAGCATACTTATTTATACTTCCTAATGCCTTAACTAATTCATTTAACATTAATGGTTTATCTCTGTATTTTCTTGGGTCTATACTTTGAATAGGATATAATCTATTATTTATGAATAATTGAACCGAACTTAAATGAAGTTCTGTTGGGGACATACCACTAAAATAAGATTTGTGGTCCTGTGTTGCTTCTTTATTACTATCTACAAAATGGGTGAAGATACTTCTTCCTTTTGTTGCTACACTTTGGATAGGAACTTGGTGGCGAAGAACACTTGTAGGAAGTGTATTTAAAAATTGGTCGTATGAAGTATATTCATATTTCATAGGTTTTGCTAATTTATCCATACCATCTTTGGGGACTACCATTTGTAAAACACGAAGTTCTGCTTTATTAACCTTAAAGGAAGGTGCTTTTGCTGTATCAACTTTTAATAACAAATCACCAGTAAGGGGAGCACCACTTGGATTATCACAAGTAATTTTAACACGACCAGTAGGGGACATAGTTTCTATATTTGTGATGGTTCTTGTAGTAGAACCACCTGTATAAGTAACTGTGATAGATTGACCTATAACGAGACCAGTTTGTTCTACG
>Ga0136656_1000107_pt1 | contig 24639 bp, 23 predicted proteins | sample CPBDNA_9_FD_94862 | JGI IMG/M metagenome (GOLD analysis project Ga0136656, IMG submission 94862) | Freshwater to marine salinity gradient microbial communities from Chesapeake Bay, USA - CPBay_Sum_15_0.8_DNA (version 2) | ecosystem: Environmental > Aquatic > Marine > Coastal | place: USA...
TAATTGTTGTATCAAATCCTATGGATACTATGACATATCTTGTCAACAAATCTTTTGATATTCCAAAAAATAGAATAATTGGTATGGGAGGTATTTTAGATAGTTCAAGATTTAAAACATATATATCATTATCAACAGGCTATCCTCAAGATCAAATTGAAGCAATGGTCATTGGAGGCCATGGTGATACAACAATGATACCGCTAACATCAAAAGCTAAGTGTAACAACCAGTTATTGACTAATATTTTATCAGAAGATGAAATTTTAAAAATTGCATCTGATACAATGGTGGGTGGTGCAACTTTGACTAAGCTTCTTGGAACTTCAGCTTGGTATGCTCCTGGAGCTTCAGTATCATATTTAGTTAACGCAATACTAAATGATACTAAAGAAGTTCTTCCATGTTCAGTTCTATTAGAGGGAGATTATGATACTAAAAATGTTTGTATTGGAGTGCCCGTAAAAATAGGGAAAAATGGATTTGAAGAGGTTGTACAATTAGATTTGAATAACAAAGAGTTAGAAATGTTTCATAATAGTGTTAGTGCTGTCAAAAAAACAAACTCAGCACTAAAAGGTTTAATATAGATAAAGTTGTCTGATTAATATTCAAATGTTATATTTGCAAGCGTTAAAATTGTGCTATGCAAGGAAATTCATTAATTAAAACTTTTGCGATATTATTTAGTTTAGTTAGCATCTATCAGCTTTCGTTTACTTTTATATCATCAACTCTTGAAAATAAAGCTAAAAATGCTGCAATTCAAAAAATTTCAGAAGATGAAATTTCATTTGCTGAAAAAAGAGCTAGTGAAGAAGTAAGATTTCTTGATTCAATTGGTGATTTTCCAGTCTTAATGTATTCATCTTATAATGATGCTAAACAAAAAGAATTAAATCAAGGTCTTGATTTGAAAGGTGGTATAAATGTTATTTTACAAATTTCAATCAAAGATCTACTAAAAGGGCTTGCAGAAAACTCTTCTAATCCTAAGTTTTTAAAAGCCCTTGATGATGCTGATGAACTTCAAAAACAATCTGATCAAACTTATTTAGAATCTTTCTTTGAAGCATTTGACTCTAGTAATGATCAAACTAAATTAACATCTCCAGAAATTTTTGGAAATAGAACCTTAAGTTCAGAAGTTTCATTCGATACATCTGATGATGATATGAGATCAATTTTAAATTCAAAAATTGATGAATCAATAGTTTCTGCATTTGAAGTTTTAAGAAAGCGTATTGATAAGTTTGGAGTTACTCAGCCTAATATTCAACGATTAGGTACATCTGGTAGAATTCTGATTGAACTTCCAGGTGCCAAAGACATAGACAGAATACAGAACCTTCTACAAAGCACTGCACAACTAGAGTTTTGGGAAACATTTAAAAATGATGATTTCTCAGAATTTTTAGTTTCTGCTAACGAGTATTTATCATCTTTAGAAACTATTAATAATCAATCAGAATCTAGTCAATCTGATATAGATGATCTTTTATCTGAAGTTGAACAGACTTCAGATTCTATCCAAAATACTTCAAATCCTTTACTAGGTCTTGTAAAAGCATTTAGTTTCCAAGGAAGTCCAATTTTAGCAAGGTTCTTACCAAGAGATCAAGACATAGTTAACTCATATCTTTCTTTACCTGAAGTTAGAAAGTTATTACCCAGAGATTATAGATTTACTAAATTTTTATGGGGTAAGGTTGACCAGGATGGTTTAACAAGCTTATATGCTATTAAATCTAATAGAGAAGATCTTGCACCTCTCAGTGGAGGAGTAGTTGTTGATGCATCACAAAGTTATGATGCTGTTGGTAATCCTGCTGTCTCAATGCAAATGAATGCTCAAGGTGCAAGAATTTGGGAGAACCTTACAGATTTTGCTTATAAACAAAACTCAAATATTGCGATTGTTCTTGATGATATTGTATATTCTGCTCCAGGTGTTACTCGAGGTGCAATTAGTGGAGGAAGATCTGAAATCACAGGAGATTTTGATTTAAATGAGGCAATTGACTTAGCAAACGTACTAAGAGCAGGTAAATTACCTGCATCTGCATCAATTATTCAATCTGAAGTAGTAGGCCCATCTTTAGGACAAGAGGCAATTGATAGTGGTATATATTCTTTTTTAATAGCACTTACATTTGTGCTGGTTTGGATGATTTTTTATTACGGACCATCTGGAATATTTGCTGATATAGCCTTAATATTAAATATCCTTCTAATATTTGGAATTCTTGCTGGTTTAGGTGCTGTGCTTACATTACCTGGTATTGCTGGTATAGTCCTAACCATAGGTATATCTGTTGACGCTAATGTTCTTATTTTTGAGAGAGTCAGAGAAGAATTAAAGAAAGAAAAAGGCTTAAAACAGTCAATTAACGATGGTTTTAATAATGCTTTATCTTCAATCTTAGATGCAAATATCACTACTGGTTTAACAGCATTAGTTTTATATATATTTGGAACAGGACCAATTAAAGGTTTTGCAACAACCTTACTTATTGGAATTGTAACATCACTATTTACAGCAATATTTATTACCAGATTATTGATAGATAATAAAGTCTTTAAGTCCGGTAAACTTGAATTCTCAACTAAATCAACTAAAAATCTATTCACTAATCTTAAGATTAAATTTTTAGGTAAGAGAAAAGCTACATATGTAATTTCATCTATTTTGGTTCTTATTAGTCTGAGTTCTTTATTATTTCAAGGATTAAATCAAGGTGTAGATTTCTTAGGTGGTAGATCTTACATTGTGAGATTTGATAAAGAAGTAAAATCCACTGATATTGAGTCTACCCTTAATGATGTATTTGGTAGCGCTGAAGTAAAAACTTTTGGAGCATCAAATCAATTAAAAATTACCACAAAGTATAAAGTAGAGCAAGAAGGTTTAGAAGTTGATAATGAAATAAAGAATATACTTTTTGAAAATTTGAATTCTATTTACACTAATCCTATTACATATGATGAGTTCTCTTCTGGTAATCAGGTTGGTATTATGTCTAGTATAAAAGTGGGTCCAACAATAGCAGACGATATTAAACAAAATTCAGTTTGGGCTATTCTAGGCTCACTTGTAATTGTCTTTTTCTATATCCTTTTAAGGTTTCAGAAATGGCAATTTTCACTTGGAGCTGTATCAGCTGTTTTTCACGATGTATTAATAGTTCTTGGTATATTTTCGTTAACATATAAGATTATGCCTTTCAATATGGAGATTAATCAAGCATTTATTGCAGCACTTCTAACAGTTATAGGTTATTCACTAAATGATACAGTAGTTGTATTTGACAGGATTCGAGAATTTTTTAAAATTCATTCATCATGGGATAATGAAACTACTGTAAATACTGCACTTAATAGCACTTTAAGTCGAACACTTAATACGTCTTTAACAACTTTAATCGTTCTTATTGCAATATTTATTTTTGGAGGTGAGTCAATAAGAGGATTTATGTTTGCTCTTATTATTGGTGTAATGGTTGGAACATATTCATCAGTTTTTATTGCTACACCTATAATGTTTGATTCTTTCAAGAATAAAAACTAATTAATAGTTTCTTTTTTACTATCCTTATTTAATAATAAGATAAAACCTAAAATTATAAAAGGTATACTCAGCCATTGACCAGTTGATAAACCAGGTAAAAATGTCTCTATTCCTCCTTGACTTTCTTTTACAAATTCAACCATAAATCTTATAAAGCAAAGTCCTATTAAAAAATATCCAGATAAAACACCTCTTGTGTCTCTTATTGCAGAAGATTGATAAAGTTTATAAAGAATTATAAAAAGAATAATATATCCAAACGATTCATATAATTGAGCAGGATGTCTAGGAAGAGTATCACCTCTATTCTCAAAAATTATTCCCCAATCAGAATTTGTATACTTTCCTAAAATTTCTGAATTAAAAAAATTACCAATTCTCACAAATGCTCCACCAATTGCTATTGGTATTGTAAGCCTGTCAAAAATCCATAAAAAGTTTTTAAACTTATATTTTTTTATAAATAAATATAAACCAACAAAAACTCCAATTGCAGCACCATGACTGGCAAGACCCCTAAATCCAGTAAACTTATAACCATCAATTAGACCTAGAAGAGATGAATTTGGAGATTCTTGAATTGGAAGTAATATCTCAATTAAGTGGTTCTGATAGTAACCCCATTGATAAAAAAACACTTCACCCAATCTAGCACCTAAAAAAATAGATACTACCATATAAATTAACATTGGGTCTAGATATTTTTCATCTATGTTCTCCTTTATAAAAAATGATTTAATTAAGTTGTAGCCAAGCAAAAATGCCAGAATAAACATTAGGCTATAAATGTAAATGGAAAAGCCACCAATTTCAATCAAAGTCTCGTTAGGTGACCACTTAATCTGATTAATTAGCATACATAAATATATAGATAATTTATGGAACTGGATCATACCCGCCCTTGAATAATGAATTACATCTGATTATTCTTCTTACAGTAAAGAATGAACCTTTGAAAACACCATGTTTTTTTAAAGCAGTTATGCCATATTCAGAACAATTAGGAGAGTATCTGCAATTACTTCCTATTAAAGGAGAGATAAGAAGTCTATATATTCTAATTAGAAAAATTAATGGAATTGCAAGAATTTTGTTAATTTTTATCATTTAGATTAATTCCAATTTCAGCTAATTCGTCCCTAATACTATCAGAAAGCTTGTAATCTTTATTCTTTCTTGCATTTTCTCTTAGTTTTATAAGTATATTTAGAACTGAATCATTATTTATTTTTTCCTTTTTATAATTTAAACCTAAAATTTTATTCAAAAAAATATCAAATAAATTGATGAAATAATCTTTTTCTACTTGACTAATTTTAGTTTTTTCATTTTCAATATCATTTATTATTTTATTTGAATTAAAAATTTCAGCTATAAGCATTGGTGTATTAAAATCATCATTAAGGCAGATATAACATTTATTTTCCCAATCTTTAATAGAACTTAGAAGTTTATCATTATTTGTTTTTACAGTTTTAACCAGGCTAAGTCTATTTATAATCTTAATCAGTCTCTGAAATCCTCTTTCAGATGCTTGTATTGCAGATTCACTAATATCTAATTCATTTCTATAATGGGCCTGTAAAAAAAAGAATCTGACAATATTTGGGTCATAAGACTTAGAAAATTGATTATTATTTCCTGAAAATAATTCATTTGGTAAAATGTTATTACCTGTTGATTTAGACATCTTCTTATTATTTAATGTAAGCATATTTGCGTGCATCCAATATTTTGCAGGTTGTTTACCAGTATTACCAATACATTGGGCAATTTCACAATCATGGTGAGGAAATTTAAGATCAATTCCACCTCCATGAATGTCAAATTCATCACCTAAATACTTTTTACTCATGGCTGTACACTCAAGGTGCCACCCAGGAAATCCTTCACTCCAAGGTGAACTCCACTTCATTAAATGATTTTTTTCAGCTTTTTTCCAAAGTGCAAAATCAAATTCGTTTTTTTTATCAGTTTGACTAACAAGATCTCTTGAGTTCGATAAAATATTATCTAAATCTCTTCCAGATAGTTTACCATATGAGTCAATATCATTATAATTTGATATATCAAAGTAAACAGATCCATTAGATATGTATGCAAGATTTTTTTGTATTAAATCTTCAATTATTGAGATTTGTTCCGTTATATGCCCTGATGCTGTGGGCTCTATGCTTGGATTTAATACATTAAACTTTTTTAAAATTTCCTTGAAACTATTAGTATATTTTTGAGCAATTTCCATTGGCTCAAGCTTTTCAATTTTTGCTTTTTTAGAAATTTTATCTTCACCAGTTTCCTCTAGGTGCCCTACATCAGTTATATTCCTAACATATCTAACTCTATATCCTAGATGCTCTAAGTATCTATATATTACATCGAAGGAAATAAATGTTCTACAATTACCCAGGTGAATGTCACTGTAGACTGTTGGACCACAGACATACATACCTACACTATTATTTCTTAAGGATTTAAATTTCTCTTTAGAACCTGTTAATGAGTTGTATATGTATAAATCTTTGTGTGACATTAAAGTTCAGACTCAAGTTTAATATAGTCTAAAAACTCTCTTTTAATTTTATCTTGTTTAAATTTACCTCCAAACTCAGAAGTAACAGTACTAGATTTAATATCTTTAATCCCCCTGGAGTTAACACAAAGATGCTTAGCATCAATAATACATGCAACATCATCAGTGTTTAATGCTTTTTGAAGCTCTCTAACTATCTGTATTGTTAATCTTTCTTGGACCTGTGGTCTTTCAGCAAAATATCTTACTATCCTATTTATTTTAGATAGTCCAATAACATTACCACTAGATATATAAGCAACATGCGCTAATCCTACAATAGGAAGAAGATGATGCTCACAAGTAGAATATAATGTTATATTTTTTTCAACAAGCATTTCTCCGTAGTTGTATTTATTTTCAAAGGTTGACATTTCTGGCTTATTCTTTGGGTTTATTCCAGAGAAAATCTCATTAACAAACATTTTAGCAACTCTTCTTGGTGTTCCTCTTAGACTATCATCAGTCAAATCCATACCAAGAATATCTAAAATTTCAAATACTTTTTTTTGTATAAGATTAACCTTTTCTGTATCAGGTATATCAAAAGCTTCATCTTTAAGAGGAGTCTCTTCAGTGTTTGACCCAAGGTGGTCATCTCCAATTGAATCAATGTCTTTATCTAGTACTTCTTGTAATTTCATTTTTAAAATTTGAATTAAACAAAGATAGTTATTATGAAGTTAAATAGAAGTTAAAGTTTTATGTTAAATGTTGTATAAAAATTAAGCAAATTTTTATCAACTGAATATGGATTTGTCAAACCTCTAGTGTATAATCTATTATCTATGTAATTGCTTGATTTTGTTACACCTAAATCAATATTTAGATACCCAAAATTAAATCCAATCCCTCCTGACAAACCTGATCTGAAATTAACAGTATTAGAGTCTGGACCATTGTAATAGAAATAACCTGCACGAAAATTATAATTTTTAATTCGATACTCTCCACCAATCCTTATAGACTCCGATATTCCATCTAATTTATTTTTAATAGAATAATTAAGTTCATTAAGATAAGAGTCCTTTCCATTATTATCATTAAATTTTGAGTTATTAAACTTAGTTATTTCATAATCTAAGCTAATTAAACCTTTACTTCCAAAAACATACGCAAGACTGAAAACAGACCTTGAAGGAAGAGATAGTTCATAATCTTCATAAAAATTGATTGTGTTTGGATCAATTTTGTATTTACTAATTCCATCTTTTTCACTAACATCAGTTTCAATATACTGTGAATTCTCTTCTTCAATACTTAAAAGGGTAGGGCTAGTATATGATAAACCTATTCTAAATTGCTTTATCTTTATAAGAGCTCCTAATTGAAATGATATTCCTTCGCCGAGAGCATATAAATTTTCCTTGAATTGCACACTTTTAACTAAGGAATTAGATAAGTAGCCATCTTCTTTAAATAATTTGTCTTCTTCAAATCGAAGAGTATGAAAATTTAAATTTAATCCTAAAATAAAAATATTATTAAAAGAGTTACTAAAATTTAATGAATGTTTAAAGTGATCTCCTTTTCTATAGATTGAGACATTTTGATTTAAATTATTGTAGATGGCATTAGAACTATAATTATTGTATTTCTCACCATCTTCATTAATAATATAACCCTGATAACCAAGGAAAGCTTGTTGGTCTCCAAACCCATAATTATCTCCTAGAAACTTATAAACATCTTGAACCGTTTCATCTTCGTAAACCAGTAAATCTGTATAAGGAATTCCTTTTGCATAATGAAGAAAATATTTATCAATACCTGAATTATTTTTACCACTAAATGAAAAAGAATCATTAAAATCATTTAACCTATTCATGTTATAAGCAAAAGAGAACTTAGATTTTCTGTTTTGGAAAACTAGAACAAAACCAAGTTGATTAAATGAAATTAAATCATCTTTACTTTTAGATAATGAGCTATTAAAGTTGTTGATTATTTCTTGACTTTTATAATTTAATGAAATTCCAAATTCAGACTCTAAAAAAACTGATGAACCTGCTGGGTTAATTGATATAGATGATAAATCTCCACCCAGAGCACCATATGCACCCCCCATTGAGTTTAACCTGGAACTACCGTCATGATAAAATGAATTGTATCTCATTACATCTTCATATGTCTGAGAATATGTAAATGAAATACCTAATAGTATCAGGTATATTTTGAAAGTTTTTGTAAACATTTATTGAATTTTGCCACTACCGCCTCTTGATCCTACAGCACTAGCTCTACTCCCGCTTGCACCTCTTGATCCGACATTACTAGATCTACTAACACCTTGATTAGATGAGGATCCAGATCTGAAGTTTGATCCACTGGAACTTCTTGAAGATGAATAACTTGAATTCATTGATCTCTCAGAATTTGAGTTGTAATAGTTTTGACTTCTTTGGAATCTACCAGAATCATTTTCAGAAGATCTTCCTTGAAAAGTACTCCCTCTTTGACTTGGATTTACTGATCGTATTCTTTGATAAGTTTCTCTAATTACATCATCTTTTATAGCGCTTAGGTTAGGTACATATCTTATTTGATTAGTGTTTCTTGAATAACCACTTCCTCTTCTGTAAATTCCAATTAAATTGTCCTTCTTTAAATGTGTTAGGTTTGGACTATTTATTCTATCATTATCTATTACAGTACTTTCATTATAATCTGTTTGATAAGAATCTGATCTTGAGTATATACTTGATACTCTTACCCCATTTAAGTTAGTTGATCTAGACTTCTCATTAGAGTGTATTTTTTCACCACGTCTAGATGCAGAGTTACTAGTTGTTGGGATTTGTCTAAAAATTTGAGTATCTGAAGTGTTTGTATAGGACCTTTCATAGAATCCTGGATTATAAATACCACCATTGAACCAAGGGTACATTCTTGAATTTCTATAATAATACCAATAGTAATTTCCAATAGAATATGAATATGGATTTAAGTAAAAGTCAATAGGTCTTGGATAAAAAGAATGTCCTAAGCCAAACATATAGCTGTCATAAAAGAAGGGATTATAATAAAACCTCGCCGAACTTGGAAAAAAATTATAAACTATTTCTCTTGAATCTGGTTTAGCTCCCCATGGTAAATTTCTATTATCAATTGATGAAAAATCCTCTATAGATACCTGAGCTAAATCACTAAATACGCCCTTATAATTAACAACTCTATCTGAAGAAACATAAATACCATCTTCTTCATAATAAGAAGATAGATAATATGTTGAACAACTCATGAAAAGGATTGAAAAAATAGATAACCTAAATATTGTTAAGAAATTCTTCATTTCAATAAATTTAATACAAATAGTTTAATTTTAAAAAACGTAATTTTACATATACTTATTTATGTCCAAAAATTATGCCAGAAATAAATGGGAAATAAGATTACTTCTAGAAAAGAAAATTACTCAAAGTGGTACAATGATATTGTTTCAGAAGCAGGTTTAGCTGAATCATCTGATGTTAGAGGTTGTATGGTTATAAAACCATATGGTTTTTCTATTTGGGAATTAATGAAGTCTCAACTAGACAAGATGTTTAAAGAAACAGGTCATGAAAATGCTTATTTTCCATTATTCGTTCCAAAGTCACTATTTGAGGCCGAAGAAAAAAATGCTGAAGGTTTTGCTAAAGAATGTGCAGTAGTTACTCATTACAGATTAAAAAATGATCCAAATAAAAAGGGTAAATTAATAGTCGATCCAGATTCTAAATTAGAAGAAGAATTAATTGTTAGACCTACTAGTGAAGCTATTATTTGGAAAACTTATAAGAATTGGATCCAATCATACAGAGATTTACCAATTCTAATTAATCAATGGGCTAATGTAGTTAGATGGGAAATGAGAACTAGACTTTTTTTAAGAACAACAGAATTTTTATGGCAAGAAGGTCATACTGCTCATGCTACAAAAGAAGAAGCTTTAAATGAAACAAAACTTATTAATAATATCTATGCTGAGTTTGCTCAAAAATATATGGCTATGGCTGTGCTTAAAGGATATAAATCTGAATCAGAGAGATTTGCTGGAGCAGAGGAAACTTTATGTATTGAAGCTTTGATGCAAGATGGAAAAGCACTTCAAGCAGGTACATCTCATTTTTTAGGTCAAAATTTCGCCAAAGCTTTTGATGTAAAATTTGCTGATAAGTCTGGTAAATTAGAATATGTATGGGCAACTTCTTGGGGAGTATCTACAAGATTAATGGGTGCTTTAATTATGTCACATAGTGATGATAATGGATTGGTTTTACCACCATTTCTTGCACCAATTCAAGTTATGATAATTCCAGTAATTAAAGCAAAAGAAAACTCCGATCAAATAGTTCAAAAGTCTAATGAACTTTTCGCGAAACTAAAAGATATGGAAGTTAGAGTTAAGGTTGATGATAGAGAGAATATCAGTTTAGGATATAAACTGAATGATTCTGAAGTAAAAGGGATTCCAATGAGAATTGTAATTGGACTTAAAGAAATAGAAAACAATTCAGCTGATATTTTTTATAGATATAATATGTCTAAAGTTCATACATCTTTAGATAAAATTGTTGATAAAATTGTTGAATCAATCGACTCAATCCAAGATAACATGATTAAGCATTCAAATGAAACTCTAATTAATAATACTCATGAAGTAGATAGCTATGATGATTTTAAAAAATTAATTGAATCTCAAAGTGGTTTTGTAATTGCTGGTTGGGATGGTACAAAAGAAACTGAAGAAGCTATAAAAAATGAAACCAAAGCTACAATTAGGTGTATTCCTGAAAACTCTGATTCTAAAGGTATTAAGTGTATTTATACAGGTAAACCTGCTGCTTATAAAGTAATATTTTCAAAATCTTATTGAAATATTAAAATTTCAATTAAATTTGCAACCTGATTGGCCCGTTCGTCTATCGGTTAGGACCTCAGGTTTTCATCCTGGAAAGAGGGGTTCGATTCCCCTACGGGCTACAAAATAAAAATTATGGCAAATCATAAATCTGCTTTAAAAAGAATTCGTTCAAATGAAACTAAGAAGTCTCTGAATAAACTTCAGCACAAGACTACTAGAAATGCTATTAAAAAATTAAAAGATGCTAAGACTAAGAAAGAAGTTCAAAAGTTATATCCTGGTGTTGTGTCTTTACTAGATAAGTTAGCTAAGAAAAATATTATTCATAAGAACAAAGCTTCTAATTTAAAGTCAAAGCTTAGTAAGCTTCAATAATTTAGGAGTTCATAGATATAAGAAACTCTTCATTGTTCTTAGTTTTCTTAAACCTATCATTAATGAATTCCATTGCCTCAACAGGGTTCATGTCAGCTAAATACTTTCTCATTATCCACATTCTTTGAATAGTGTTTTCATCTAAAAGAAGGTCATCTCTTCTGGTGCTTGAGGAAACTAGATCAATAGCTGGGAAAATTCTTCTATTAGATATTCTTCTATCTAACTGAAGCTCCATATTACCAGTTCCTTTAAATTCTTCAAAAATTACCTCATCCATTTTTGATCCGGTCTCAGTAAGAGCTGTTGATATAATTGATAATGAACCACCATTCTCAATATTTCTTGCAGCTCCAAAAAATCTCTTAGGTTTATGAAGCGCATTAGCATCAACACCACCACTTAAAATTTTACCAGATGCAGGTTGAACTGTATTATAGGCTCTAGCAAGTCTTGTAATTGAATCAAGAAGTATCACAACGTCATGACCGCATTCTACAAGTCTCTTAGCTTTTTCTAAAACTATATTTGCAACTCTAACATGTCTATCGGCTGGTTCATCAAAAGTTGAAGCAACTACCTCTCCTTTTACATTTCTTTGCATATCAGTTACCTCTTCAGGTCTCTCGTCTATTAGAAGAATTATTTGAAAAACTTCAGGATGATTTGCTGCTATAGCATTTGCAACATCTTTAAGAAGCATTGTTTTACCAGTTTTAGGTTGTGAAACAATCATTCCTCTTTGTCCTTTACCAATTGGAGAAAAAAGATCAATAATTCTAGTAGAGATTGTGCTTTCTTTATCTGAAATATTAAACTTTTCTTCTGGAAAAAGAGGAGTTAAATGTTCAAAAGATACTCTATCTCTTACAACTTCTGGATCTAAGCCATTTATTTTGTTAACCTTAATAAGAGGGAAATACTTCTCACCATCTTTAGGGGGTCTAACAGTACCATGAACAGTATCACCTGTTTTTAATCCGAAAAGTTTTATTTGTGATAGAGAAACATAAATATCATCCGGCGATGATAGATAATTATAATCTGAAGATCTTAAAAAACCATATCCATCTTGCATTATTTCTAAAACTCCTTCTGACTCAATTATTCCATCAAATTCAAAATCAGGTTCTTTGTATCTATTTCTGTTGTCTTTGTTGAAGTTTCTATTTTGATGATTTTTATTACCACCAATATTAGCCCTGTTCTCTTTAAAATTATTTTTAACAAACTTTGGCTCAGGAATAACATCATTTGATTTTTCTTCACTTACATTGCCAATGATTTTGTTAATAATATCTTGTTTTTTTTGACCTTTTAAGTCTTTAATGCCAATTTGATCAGCAATTTCAATAAGCTCGGCTAATTTTTTAGCCTTAAGCATCTTAATATCGTACATGTGTATATGTGGTTTTGATTTAAAATGTTAATAGAAAAATACTTCTTGGTAAGAAATAATAAGCTAATTTACAAATTTATTTTTAATTTGATAAAATATCTTTAATTGTTAAAAATGTCGAGATATTTTGTTGAATTTTCTTATGATGGTTCGGGATATCATGGTCTTCAGAAACAACCAAACTCTATTACTATTCAAGAGGTTATTGAAAATAACTTTGAAAAGTTTATTGGTAGTGAAATCAACCTTGTACTTGCTGGAAGAACTGATACAGGTGTTCATGCAAAGCAAATGTTTGCTCATTTTGATATCGAAAAGGATTTTGAAAAGGATATATTTTGTAAAAGATTAAACACTATGTTACCAGAAGACATATGTATTGAGTCAATTAATTTAGTTTCTAATGACAAACATGCTAGATTTGATGCAGTATCAAGATCTTATGAGTACGTTATATCTAATCAAAAAAATCCTTTTAATAATAAGTTTACATATTACTCTAAGGAATTTCTTGATTTAGATAAAATGAATGAATGTTGTCATTATTTATTAGACCACAGTGATTTTAAGTGTTTTTCTAAATCAAATACAGATGTTAAAACATATATTTGTGATATTAAATCTGCCCAATGGAAAGAGATAAATAATGAGTATAGGTTTAATATTACTGCAGATAGATTTTTGAGGAATATGGTCCGTTCAATTGTAGGTACTATGATTGACGTTGGAAGATCAAGAATTTCTAATGAAGGTTTTAAAAAAATTCTTAAATCTAGAAACAGAAGTAAGGCAGGTTTTTCTGCTCCAGCTTCTGGTTTAACCTTATTAAGTATTAAGTATAATAATATTTTTATAGAGACTTGGAAAAAGTAAAAGGTAAAATTTTTGATATAAATCTTTTTAATAAATTATTGATTTTTGTAAAACCCTACAGAATATCATATTACGGTGTATTGTTATCAGCGATCATAATTTCTATTCTTTCAACTTTAACTCCATACTTATTAAAAATAGTAGTTGATGATTATATTCTTCCAAAAAATTTTGATGGAATGCAAACGATAATTATGGTTATGGTAGGAATTTTATTTCTTGAAGTAATTTTTATGTATCTATTTGCATACTATGCTAATTGGCTTGGTCAAAAAGTTATTAAAGATTTAAGGGTAAATGTTTTCAAAAAAATTATAAAATTTAAAATGTCTTTTTTCGATAAAAATGCAGTTGGAAGACTAGTTACAAGAACTGTTAATGATATAGAGACTATTGCAAGTATTTTCTCTGAGGGATTATTTATGATTATTGCAGATATTCTTAAAATGATTACGGTCTTAATTGTAATGTTATTTATAAGCTGGGAGTTAACACTTGTTGTAATATCTATTTTTCCAATCCTTATTTATGCTACTAGAGTTTTTCAAAAAAATATGAAAACTGCATTTGAAAATGTTAGAAAAGAGGTAGCAAACTTAAATTCTTTTGTGCAAGAGAGAATAAGTGGAATTAAAATTGTTCAAATTTTTAGTAGAGAGCAAGTTGAAATAAATAATTTTCAAAAAATAAATATTAGACACAAAGATGCATGGTTAAAAACAGTCTGGATCAATTCCATCTTCTTTCCTATTGCTGAAATTTCTAGTTCAATATGTATTGGTCTTTTGGTATGGTATGGAGGTTTTAATAATATTAATGGAGATAATATTTCACTTGGTACCTTATTCCTTTTTATTTCGATGTCTGGGCTACTATTTAGACCGCTAAGACAAATTGCAGATAGATTTAATACTCTTCAAATGGGTATGGTTTCTTCAGAAAGAATTTTTAAAATTTTAGAGGATAATTCACATATTAAAGATGAAGGCAGAAAATCCAAAAAGAAATTTGATGGTATGATAGAGTTCAAAGATGTAACTTTTTCTTATGTTAAGAATGAGGTAGTAATTAATAATATTTCATTTAAAATAAATCCTGGAGAGACTTTTGCTATAGTTGGACCAACTGGTAGTGGTAAAACAACAATTACCAATTTAATTACAAGATTCTATGAGTATGATCAGGGGAAGATTTTAATTGATGGAGAGAATATAAATGACTTTGACTTATCTAACATCAGAAATAAAGTTGGAATTATACTCCAAGATGTCTTTCTTTTTGCAGACACAATATTTAATAATATTACTCTATATAATGATAAAATAACATTAAAGGATGTTCAGAATGCTGCTAAAGAATTAGAAATTCATGACTTTATAAATTCTTTGCCAAACGGATATGATTTCAATGTAAGTGAAAGAGGAAGTACCTTGTCATCTGGTCAGAAGCAGCTCATAGCTTTTCTTAGAGTTTTAGTTAATAATCCAGATATTTTAATTTTAGATGAAGCCACTTCATCTGTTGACTCTTATTCTGAAGATTTAATTAAAATAGCAACTAAAAAAATTACAAAAGGAAAAACTTCAATAATAATTGCTCATAGACTTTCAACTATTGAATCTGCTGATAAAATTATCTACATGGAAAATGGTAAAATATTAGAACAGGGAAATCATAAAGAGCTATTAAATATTGAAAATGGTAATTTTAAAAAGCTTTATCAAGAACAACTTTTAGAGGAGGAATTAACCTAACTTATTAAATAAATCTTTACATTCCTTTGCTTCTATTACATCATGAACTCTTAGTATATTAGCCCCTTTATTCAATGCTATTGTATTTAAAATAGATGTACCATTAAGAGCTTTGCCAGGGCTTGTATTAAGAAATTTATATATCATAGATTTTCTAGATATACCGGCTAATAAAGGCTTATCAAATTTTTTAAATTTTTCCAAGTTGCTTAAAATCTTAAAATTATGATCTATAGTTTTACCAAAACCAAATCCAGGATCGATAATTATATTTTTTATGTTTATACTCTCTAGTTCGTTAATCTTTGTATTAAAAAAAGTATAGATTGAATCTACTACATTATTATAAGTAGGTTTTTTTTGCATATTATCTGGATCACCTTTCATATGCATAATTACATAACCTGCATCATAATCTTTTACAACATCAATTAATTTAGAATCATATTTTCCTGAGCTTATATCATTTATTATTACAAATCCATTATTTAGAGCAAATTCGGCAACTTCTGAATTATAGGTGTCTATGGAAAACAGCACATTATTAAAGTTTTTAGAAAGCTCAGTTATATATTTTGATGTCATTTTTAATTCATCCACTCCTTTAATAATCTTAGAGCCAGGTTTAGAGCTTACAGCTCCTAAATCAATTATATCAGCACCTTGATTAATCATCTGAGAAACTCTAGAAACAGCCTTATCTATGGAGTTGTATTTACCACCATCATAAAAAGAGTCATCGGAAATATTAAGAATACCCATAATTTTTTGAGTATTAAAATTTATTATTTTCCCGTTACAATTTAAAGTCATATTTTTAAACTTCTTTTCCAAAATTATATTAAAATCTAATATGGGAGATACAAAGTCGCAATATCAAAAAATAATAAATAAATCAAGAAAGATATTTGAAGATAAAAACAGTGACTATGGATCTTCATGGAGAATTTTAAGAATAATTTCTTTAGTAGATCAAATACATATAAAGGCTCAAAGAATAAGAAACCTTCAAAATAATATATCAAATAAAATTGAGGAAGGTCAAACTTCAGAATTTTATGGTATTATAAATTATTCTATAATGGGACTTATACAGCTTGAGATTGGCGTTGTAGATGAGCCAGATTTAAAACTTGACGATATTTTTAAATTGTATGATAAAAAAGTCTCACAAACTTTCGAACTAATGATTGCTAAAAACCACGATTATGGAGAAGCATGGAGGGACATGGAGGTAATAAGTTTGACTGATCTTATTATTCAAAAAATATTTAGAATGAAAAGTATTTTAAAAAATGATGGTAAAACATCTGTAAGCGAAGGAATAGATGCTAATTTTCAAGATATTTTGAATTATTCGGTTTTTGCCCAAATTTTACTAAAAGAATAAATTTTATGAATCAAAAAATCGTTATTGGAAATTGGAAGAATTATTTGAATTATGAAGAATCAATTCTTCTCTCAAAAGCAATATCTAAAATCAGTATTTCTAACAAAACAAGGGTAATGATTTCCCCAAATCACTTATATTTAAAAGAAGTTAATGAAATTCTCAATAAAACTAATGTTGAAGTTATAGCTCAAAATTTAACTTCTTCAAATTCATCATCAGATACAGGTGGAATAACAGCGGTAAATCTTAGGAACTTAAATATAAATAGATCTATAATTGCTCACTCAGAATCAAGAATAAGGCAGAAGAATCCTCAGGGTGTTTTAAATGAGATTATTCCAATGGGCTTCCAATTCGTGTTATGCTTTGAAGAAATAGATCAAATACCATTTGATTTATTAACAAATGATTTTGAAATAATACTTGCTTATGAACCTGTTTGGGCAATTGGAACTGGAGAGACTGCATCAATTGATCATATCAACGAAATTCATAAACAGGTAAAATCAAAACTTAAAGTCTTAGACCTCAATATACAAGTTTTATATGGTGGTAGTGTAAACCCATCTAATTCAAAAGTCATTTTAGAATCTGAATTTGTAGATGGAGTTTTAGTTGGAGGAGCATCAACTAAAATTGACCAGTTAGAAGGAATTCTTAATTCTATTTAACAATAATTTGTGAATTAGAGTTTTCATATAAACTTATATTTGCAGCGTGATGTTGAAGAAAACACTTATAACTTTATTATCAATTATGACCTTTACACTGAATTCTCAGTCTTCTGAGGCTAACTATTCTATACATCAGTTTAAAGTTGCAGATATCTATGGTAACATTTTTGATTTTTCTCAATTAAAGGGAAAAAAAGTTATGATAGTAAATACTGCTTCAAAATGTGGATTGACATATCAGTATGAAGCTTTACAAAAACTTTATTCTCAATACAAGGATCTAAACTTCGTAATTATTGGTTTTCCGTCTAATGACTTTTTATGGCAAGAACCTGGCTCTAATGATGAAATTATTGATTTTTGTGAGCAAAACTATGGTGTAACATTTCCAATGATGAGTAAAATCACTGTTAAAGGAACAAAAAAACACCCTATTTATCAGTTTTTAACTGAAAAATCAAAGAACAACTATCAAGACTCTAAAGTCACATGGAATTTTCAAAAGTACCTTATCAATAAAGAGGGTCGTATTGAAAAAATTATTTCACCAAGGAATAGACCAGATTCTGAAGAAATTGTATCTTGGATAACTGATGTCGACTGATAAAAAATTCTCTACCAGATGTGTTCACGAAGGTGAAATAAAAGATACTATGTACCAAGGTATAGTTTCTCCACTTTTTATGTCAACTACTTATCCATGGTTTGGAGGTGATTCAGAAAAAAAACCTTACCCAAGATATTTTAATACTCCAAATCAGGAATTTTTATCTAAAAAAATTGCTTCTTTAGAGAATGGTGAAAAGGCTCTTATATTCACTTCAGGAATGGCTGCAATTAGCACATCAATTATGGCTAATGTCAGAAGTGGAGACCATGTTATTTTTCAAGAAGATCTTTATGGGGGTACCAGAAACTTCATTAAAACAGAATTTGATAAATATGGTATCGAGTATTCTTTTACTAAAGGTCTTGAATCTGAAGATTTTAAAAATGAAATAAAAGAGAATACTGTTGGTATTTATGTTGAAACACCTAGTAATCCACTTCTTAAGATTGTTGATTTAAAATCTGTTTCTTCTATTGCAAAAGAGAGTTCAATTTGGACCATGATAGATAACACTTTTGCAAGTCCCGTGAATCAGAACCCTATTGATCATGGAATAGATATTGTAATTCATAGTGCTACAAAATATCTTGGAGGTCATAGTGATATTTCTGCAGGTGCAGTTATAAGCACGGAGGAAAATATTAATCTAATTTTGAATTCAGCTAAAAATTTCGGTGGAAATTTAAGTGATTATACTGTATGGCTTTTAGAAAGAAGTATGAAAACTTTGTTTATAAGAGTAAGAGAGCAAACTAGTAATGCAAAATTACTTGCAAAAATGTTAGAGGAAAATTCTAATATTTCTAAGGTTTATTACCCGGGGCTTGAATCACATCCTTCTCACGAAATTGCTAAGAATCAAATGAAAGACTTTGGAGCAATGATGTCTTTTGATTTAAATGAAAATATTGATGTTTATAAATTTTTAAAAAATCTCAAAGTTGTAAAACCAGGAATGAGTTTAGCTGGAGTAGAGTCTACAGTTAACTTCCCTATGAAGACTTCTCATGGTCTCCTTACTCAGGATGAGAGAGATAACCAAGGGATTGGAAATAAATTAATTAGACTGTCTGTTGGAATTGAATCCTACGAAGATCTTTATAAAGATCTTGATCAAGCAATTAAAAATTCTTCAGTATGAAATTAGATATACTCGCATTCGGTGCTCATCCAGATGATGTAGAAATGGGATGCGGTGGTACAATCGCTAAATCTACTTCTGTAGGAAAAATAGTAGGAATTGTTGATTTAACTAGGGGTGAGCTCGGTACAAATGGTACTGTTGAAATAAGAGACAAAGAGGCTAGTGAAGCTTCAAAAATTTTAGGTGTTTCTTTTCGTATGAATCTTGAATTTGAGGATGGATTTATTTTTAATAATAAAGAAAGTCAAATTCGAATTGTAGAAATCATTAGGCGTTACAGGCCAGATGTCATTTTATCCAATACTCAAATTGATCGCCACTCTGACCATGGTAAAGCATCTGATTTAATATATGATTCCTCTTTTATAAGTGGCCTATCAAAGCTCGAAACATCTTATGATGGTGAAAATCAAGATCCATGGAGACCAAAAATTAACCTTAATTATCAACAATGGAATGACTTTCAGCCTGATGTTTTAATTGATATTTCAAATTTTATTGATTCAAAAATTAATTCAATTTTAGCTTATAAAAGCCAAGTAATTAAAGACGGAAATACTACATCAACTAAAATAAATTCTGAGAACTTTATTGAAAGTATTTCATATAGATCAAAAAATTATGGCAGGTTAATAGATGTTGAGTATGCAGAAGCCTTTCAATCAAGAAGAAATATTGCAGTAGACAATCTATTTGATCTTATATAATTTTCAGAAAATTCTTTATTATATTTTTTAAATCACCTATTTTTGCCACTCAATATGGTGGTTGTAGCTCAGTTGGTTAGAGCGCTAGATTGTGGTTCTAGATGTCGCCGGTTCGAATCCGGTCTTCCACCCAAAGAAATCCTCCGATTTATCAATAAAATTAACCCTTAATCAATTAAGGGTTAATTTTATTCAATTCTTTTATATATGAGAATTAAAAATAAACTTTAACTTTAGGTATGCAAAAATACTTATTGATTTTCTTGTTTACATTAATATCGTGTGATATTAATACGAAAAGAAATGACTCATCCATATTAACTTCAAAGCAATTATATGATCAAAAATGTTCACTGTGTCATATTGCTCCAGATGTTGATGTTTTACCCAAAAATTTATGGATTAAACTTTTACCTGAATTAGGTGCTAAAATGGGTATACTAGAGCCTGGATTTAATCCATTTGACGGCTTAAGTATTGAAGAAATAGACGAGATTATTGAAAGTAATTATTACACAAATAATATTTTAGTTACTGATAATCAATGGGAAGAATTAAAGGATTATATATTAAAAAATTCTCCTGAAGAATTATTTATTGATAAGAAAATAAAACCTGAATTAAAAACCCTGAAATCTTTTAATATAAAAAGAATAGATCTTGATAAAAAACCTGGGTCATTTATTACATTTCTATCATATGAAAACAATAATCTTTTTTATGCTGATTTTTTTGGTGGATTTTATAAATATAATTTCCAACTAAATGAAAGTATTGAATATAGTAAGTTTAAAGACCCAATTGTTTGGTATCAAGAATTAGAGAATGGTCATAAAATTTTCACAGAGATAGGAAAATTAGATCCTACAGAATTGAAAGTTGGTAAGCTATGGTCTGAAGGAGTTAATTCAGAAAAACAATTAATTAAAGATGAATTACATAGACCGGTTCATACATTAACTTATGACTTTGATAATAATGGATCATACGAGCATGTTATCTCAGAGTTTGGTCATCTAACTGGAAAGATATCCATTTTAAGGGAAAATGGTGTATCTGAGGTTTTATGGCCTAATCCTGGATCTATTCTTAGTAAAGCATATGATATTAATAATGATGGGTACATGGACATCATTAGTTTAGTAGCTCAAGGAGATGAAGCAATTATTAGTTTTGTTCAACAAGAAGATAACACTTTTAAAGCAGAATATCTTATGAGATATCCTCCTAATTATGGATCTAGTTGGTTCGAAATGATTGATTTTGATAATGATGGTGATTTAGATCTAATTACTGCACATGGAGACAATGCAGACAAAACTTACACTCAAAAACCTTATCATGGAGTTAGAATTTCAATTAATGATGGATTTGGAAATTTTAAAGAATCTTTTTTCTATCAATTAGATGGAGCTACTAGAATTGTTGCAGAAGATTTTGATAAGGATAATGATGTTGATATTGCCGTTGTCTCAACGTTTCCTGATTATGAAAATTATCCTGAAATGGCCTTTTTATATCTCAATAATCTTGGTAACTATAATTTTGAAGAAAACATTATAAGTGATGTTGATTTAGGGAGATGGTTTCTACTTGATAAAGGTGATATTGATAATGATGGAGATATTGATATTTTTTTAAGCTCATTTACATATACCTTTAGTCCTGTTCCTGATTCCTTCAAAAAAAAATGGAATGATAGTAATGTTGATATGATATTTTTAGAAAACAATTTAAAAAACTCGCAAAATTAATTTACTGTTTTTTAATGAATAAGGTTTTTTTTTATTTACCTCTCAGTAGATTATATTGAGTAACAGTCAAATTATCGCAAAAATGCTATTTTGAGGCAGTTAAGATATATTTTTTTTAATAAATCTATCCTCCTCTACCAACTTTTCTTACTCCTGAACTTCCAGGGTTTACAAAACCTTTACTTTTGGCTTTACTGTTTGAATTTGAAGAAATCTTGTTTACTGATTTAGACTTTTTACCCTTGAACAGCCTTTTGCCATTTGTCTCTCGGTTATCATTTTTATTTCCAAAAAATTTACTTCCCATATTTATAAATTTAATCAACTATAATTTTATCATCCATATTTGCTATCTCCCAAGCAGTATGAAATATTAACTTAGTTCTTTTAGTTAGAAGATCATATCTAATTTTATCAGGAGTATCACCAATACCATGGTAATCTTCATGTGTTCCGCTAAAGTAAAAAATTACAGGAATATTGTTCTTAGCAAAATTATAATGATCACTTCTCTCATAGAATCTTTCAGGATCATCCCATGCGTTAAATCTGTAATCTAATTCTAGATTAACAGTATTTTTATTTACTCTTTCAGATGTTTCATGTAGCATAGAACTTAACCTATCAGTACCAATTAGATAAATATAATTATCATTATCAGATTCTCGAGTAGGATCTGTTCTTCCTATCATGTCAATGTTTAGATTAGTTATTGTATCCTCAAGAGGATATAGAGGATTGTCAGTATAAAACTTTGAACCAATTAAACCTTTTTCTTCAGCAGTTACATGAAGTAAAACTATAGATCTTTTAGGGCCATCTCCATTTAATTTTGCAAGTTTAAAAGCTTGAGCTATCTCTAATAAAGCCATTGATCCTGAACCATCATCATCTGCTCCATTATAAATATCATCCCCTCTTTTTCCAACATGATCTAAATGAGCTGTAATAACAATGTATTCATCTGGATAAACAGAACCTTTAATAATAGCAGCAACATTCTCAGTATTAATAATTTCGTCGTATTCTTCAATATTTCTTAGATCACTAGAATCAGGAAGATACTGTTTTAACCTTTCCAGGTCTCCCTTTTCTATATAACCTCTGACAGAGTCTGGATATTTATATGGAATTGTGACCATTTTCCCAGGAAGTGTAATCTGCATTTTTTGGAAATAATTTTCTGACCCTTTAGCTGGCTCTATATCATTTTTTAGATAAAAATCTCTAATATACTCTACAGCTTTTTTTTGTCCTTTTTTTCCGGCCTCTCTTCCCTCAAAACTATCAGATGCAAAATCATATAGAAGAGATTTTAATTCTTCTGATGTAATAGTCTCAGCATACTTATTGGAAATATCTTGTGATAATACATTTGAGATAAATAGTATTAGTACTAGTAAATTAAACTTTTTCATAGTATTTTTTCTTGGTTTTTATTTCATTTTCTATACCATCCCACAAGGATATTCTGGAAAGAAGGGCTTTTTCTGAAATTGATTTGGCTTCTGATATTTTTCCATCATCGTTATTACATAAATATGTTAGCATCTCCATAGACATAGGTCCATGCATATCACCATCAACTTCAATGTGACGTTTAAAGTAATAAATTAATTTATTCAATTCATTATTTTTTGAATTTATTCCTTCTAGTAGAGGCATAAAAATATCAGGAATAAGATCCTCTCTCCCAAAAGTAAATACAGCAGCAACTTCATGAATTTGACCTCTATTAATTACTGAGAATGTAAATTTTAAAAAATCTTTGATATAATCTTTTATTTCAAGTTTTTCTATATCATCACAAATTGTATATAATGAGTTTAATGAGTTAATGTTATTTAAAATAACATCAGTTTTAACACCAAATGATTCAATTGAATCTATATACATTTCAAAATGTGACATTGGTTTTCCATCTTCATCTTCATCTGTCTCTTCACCAGCAACAATTTCATTAATAAGCTTAGCAGTAGAAGTATTCTTATTTGGGTACCATGGAACTGAAATAGTAGTTAAATTAATTTGCAAAAACTTTAATAGTGACATAAAGTCCCATACAGCATAAACATGAGCATTTGCAAAAACTTTTAGATCATTAACACTTTTGATAGAATTATATAAAGAGTGATTCCTTAATTTATTTTTTAGCGGTTCAAGATTTTGAGCAATATTATTCATACAAATAATTTGGGATCAAATATAAATAATAATTAAATTCATAAAATGCAGGATATATTATTGTTTCTTATATCATCATTAGCTCTAACCTTGATGCCAGGTCCAGATATCTTATTTGTTATAAATCAAAGTCTAGATAAGAAAAAAAATGGTATAATAACTTCATTAGGTTTATGTACTGGGTTAATATTTCATACTATGTTTCTAGCTTTTGGTCTTTCTGCATTAATTAATAGCAATAAAGATCTAATGACTTTTTTAAAATATTTTGGGACAATGTATCTCTTCTATCTAGCTTATTTAGAGATAAAGTCAGTAAATAAAATTAATAAAAGCTTGAATAGCAAATTGTTTTTAAGAGGATTATATATGAATCTTATAAACCCTAAAGTTTTAATCTTTTTTATTGCTTATTTTCCAAACTTTTTATTTTCAGATACAATAAAAATATCAAATCAATTTTTGATATTGGGTTTTGTATTCATATTACAAGCATTAGTTGTTTTTATTTTCGTTTCTGTCTTAGCTAACAAATTGATTAAATATTTAAGTATAGACTCCAAAAATAAAATGCTTAAGTACTTTAAATCATTTATTCTAATAATAATAGCACTACTAATACTTATATAGTTCTCACTTGATTTTAATTTGTATATTTGCATGCAATTAGTTTATAATTAATTGCTTATGTCTAATTCAAAATTTGTAGGGGAAGGTCTAACATATGATGATGTGTTGCTTGTTCCTGCATACTCAGATGTCCTTCCATCAGAAGTTTCTCTAAAA
>Ga0136656_1000109_pt1 | contig 24492 bp, 21 predicted proteins | sample CPBDNA_9_FD_94862 | JGI IMG/M metagenome (GOLD analysis project Ga0136656, IMG submission 94862) | Freshwater to marine salinity gradient microbial communities from Chesapeake Bay, USA - CPBay_Sum_15_0.8_DNA (version 2) | ecosystem: Environmental > Aquatic > Marine > Coastal | place: USA...
GAATATATTGCACCGTCTTCGGCAACAGAGGTCACTGACTGAAAAGTACTAGTAGGGTCAGTGATATCTATATATCTGCTGTGACCAGCATGAGTTTTATTTGTTACTTTAAGTTTTGAGATATTGGTACTTTTTGATATAGGTAATACTTGATAGTCCTGAGCCGATATCATTCTATCTTGTGCATAAAATGCTTGTGGAGCACGTTCCTTAATACCTGCTAATGTTTCTGCAGGTAAACTGTTGTTTACTGCACTTTCTAATTTAGCAGACAAAATAATTTCGTACTGTTTATTATCACCATTTATATAAGGAATAGTGATATTTACTGTTCCCATATCATCGGGTTGTACACTAAATCTTTCGTTGTCACTTACTCTATAATAAGCTCTAAATCGACCAACAGGAGTGTTAGCAAAATTACCATCTGCAAATTGCAAAACAATTCCGTCTACACCTCTATTCTGTACAGCATACAACAATGGAGTGTTCTTTGCTTTAACATTATACATCAATGTTTGACCTACCGTGTTAGGAACCTTTTCCCATTTTGTAAGAACTTGACCTGTTGTACTAATACCTTGAAAGTAAACATCATATTCGTTTATACCATCGATATTGATGGCTTGTTGTCTATTTTCTACTGGTCTATCAAAATTAAATGTTTGGCTTTGCAAACTACCTTGCTTAAACAACATAAAAAATCCAGTGTTTGTGCTAGATAAGCCTAAGCCATCGTTTCTGTGTAAAATAGAAAAGTTATTAGTAGCATCAGGATGTTTTTCAAAAAATGAACCGTTATCTTCAAAGTCTACGTTTACTACATCAAATGATCTTGAAATACCATTGATAGTCTTTTTAAAATTGTATGCCAGTGGCGCAGTACCTGACGTTTTAATATCATATTGATCTGTGATAATGCCACCTACTGTGCCAGTTTTAACAGGCCTACTAAATCTGTTTACGTTGCCAAACGCACTGTTTAAAATTATAATAAATTGTTCATAACTGTCTTGATTGTTAGCATCATTCCAACTTATTGTTCTGTTATTTAACTGAGAACCCGAACTGTCTGTTATAGGCTCTGTGGTGGAAATAGATTGTATTTTAAGTAAACCACTTGCAGGAATATTTCTTTTAGGATTGTAGCCTAATTGTCTTGCAAGTTTAAAAACAGAATCGCGTCTTTCGGCTGTTTCTAGAAAATTTTCTCTAGTGTTTACATCCATTCTGAATGCAATACTCTGAGCAAGATATGCCAACAGTTCTATGATAGCAATAAATTCTGAACTTTCGATATAGTCGTTAAAGTTTTCAGGGAAGTTTGTTCTAATATAATCAACCATTGCACTTCGTATTGTGTCGAAGTCGTATGCTTGAAAATCTACTTGACTATAAGCCTGATATGCTACGTCCCAATCTTCCGCCGCAAATAAATTATTCTGTCTACTGTTGACTGCCATTTTATCCCTCTAAGTCTTTTCTTTGATATTCTAAATAAAGTTGATCTTCATCAAGAAAAGGCAAAATTTTTAAATTTATAATAAATTTCACAGTATGGTCTAATGCTTCAGTAAATATATCAAGTATTTCTACTCTAGCATCTTTTTGAATCACTCGACGGATTTCGTCCTCAACTTCTTGTACAACATAAGTATCCAATGGATTCATCAATATATCCTGTATATTTGTACCATAAGACGGCCTCATTACTCTTTCGCCTTTTTTAGCATAAAGCTCATTGAGTAAATCAGTTTTTACAAGATCCGCATCAGTAAGTGTGTACGGAGGTCTAATCCTGCCAATTGTACTAAAGCCTCGATATATGTTTGCCATATCAATATTTATCATATACATTTAAAACTAGTTTTAAAGAGTCAAAAAAAAAGGTTGACCTACTTCATATTTTCATATATAGTATAGGCTGTATAGAAATAACTATGCAATAACTTTTTACTTTTTACATATAGGAAAAACATGCGTAAAGTAATTGAATATTTTGATAATATTTGTAAAAACGCCGACATTGCTAACAAAAAACTAATGCTGTCGGATCAGTCAACTGGTTATAGAAATCGTTTTCAAAAAATGGTATCTAAACGCAATAATCGATATGATTCTATTGGGATTTACGATTATCATACTAAGCAACATGTGTTGTTTGAAATGGTAAATCTTGTTGGCCAACCCAAGGATTCTATTCCTCAAGAATTGTATGATATGGAATCTTTGATCAATAATGCCATTGCAGAATAAAAATATTATTTTTTTACATGGCACCGGCCAAAGTTCTTTAAGTTATAACTTTTTAGATGTATTTTTACCTAAGCATCGGGTGCATTGCCACGAGTATAATGTACAGGATGATATCCATGGCATAGTCAACAATGCTTATCAATTTTATTTGTATAATATGTTTAGTCAACCTGTTTCTATTGTTGCACACAGTTATGGTTGTTTAATAGGAATATTACTAGCAGAAAAAATTAAACAGATTGAGCATTTTATTGCACTGAGTGCCCCGTGGGGTGGCAGTAGAACTGCCGGGTGGCTTAGTATGGTTTTTAGGCAAAGCAAATTATTTGCAAATACTAAACCAGGAAGTGACCTTATCACCTCATTTGCTAACATAACCAACAATTATCCGATAACTAATGTTATAACAACAGGTAGTGCATCTAGTGGTAATGCTTTGGCAGGATTTGGATCTTCAGATAATGATGGAATGCTAACAGTTGAAACGCAATGTGCTTATCCTAAAAGTTTTAAAAATGTAACCAATATCAAACTACCTCTCAGTCATAATGAAATATTGCTGAGTATGGACACAGTTGATATTATTAGGGGAGTAATTTTTGATTATGACAAACCAAAACATAACGTTGAATAATACCGTCGAAGAAGAATTACGCATAATGCTTTGCGAAGAGCGTAAGATTATTGCTGGTTTACAAACTCAAGTAAAGTTTCTTGAACAAAATGTAAGAGAGCTAGAAAATCAAAAATACCAAGCATACGCTCGTCTTGCCGAACTTACTAAATTAGATAAAGTACAAACTAGTATTTAATCTATATTTGATCTGGGGGAATAGGTCTATATTCCCAAGGCTCCCTTGTTGTGATATTTTGAGCAATACTTTTTATTAAATCTCTATCACCTTCTCGTAGACCTCTTGAAATCAAAGGATCAGTAGTATCAGTCACATCATCTGGGTCAGTAGGATAATCCCATGCCGGTGGAGTTATTGGTTGATCTTTAAATTCTTGTGTTTGAATTCTGTCAGCATTCATACCAACTGTTGCTTGTTCAGCGGCTCCCCCATCATTAAGATGAACTGTAGAACCTAACACATTATTTCTACCTGATGCTTGAGAATTTATTTCTCCTCCTGCTTTCATATCAATACCAGACGCACCATACGTTTTTACTTTATTATTAGCGGCAATGTCTATGTTGTTTTTGGCAGTAACAAAAGTATTAGTGCTAGAAACTAAACTTAGTTGTCCTTCATCATCTGTCTGTAATTTAAAATCTTTTTTATTGAGCCAATTAGTCATATTGCCAACATTGATATTTAAGTCACCTTTTGGATTCCCGTCAACATCAGTGAGGCCAGAAGCAGTTTCATATTCTCCTGCATTTATAAACACAGAAGAGTTAGCCTCTAAATTTAAATTTTTATCTGACCTGATGCTAACATTTCCTCGAGCTCTCATGTTAAAATCTCTGTCAGCATACACATTTATGTCACCGGCGTCGTTTAACTCGATCCATGCTGTACCCGATTTGTTTATAACATAAATATCGCCTGACGTGTCGTCTAATAAAATTTGATGCCCGCCACCGGTGCGAATTCGAATGTTTTTACTTTGGCCTTCTATATCTCCGTCATCCATTACAAAACTATGGCCTGCTTCGCGATGAGTATTATCTTTTTTGCTAGTTCTTAGGTTTGCTATTTCTGGACCAGGAGTTAAAAACCCAAATACTTGACTAGGAGATTCTCTTCTAGCAGTAGATCTACTTGCACCTCTTGTATCATCGAGAATCAGTCCTTGCCTAACAATAGCTCTTGATGCATATGGGTGTATTGGCCTTCTTCCTGAAACGCCGTGATTTATATCATCTTCGTTTCGATTTTTTTCGGCTACAGGCAAACGTTCTTCTAGACCGTATGCTGGACCTCCAGCATTACCTGGTACCATATACTGTAATTGATCGGGGAATAAACAGCCTAATACTACAGGAAATTTCTTTTTACCGTCTGCAAACGCAACCAATACAAAGTTACCGGGATCTGGTGGTACCATCCACATGCCATATGATTTTTGTGTGTCGTGAAAACCGTAAATTTGATCGCCTTCACCTATTTTACTAGATGCTGTACTACCTGCAAATGGGCTACTCCAATATGCATTATAGTAACCTGCAGGATCATCTCTGTCCTTGGACAGCATAGGTATATAAACAGTCAGTCTTCCAGAGTGTGTGTTATCTTTTGGCCTGACAATAATTTCGCCAATGTACACACCAAAATCTAAGTCGGCGTTTTCTCGTAATTTGTCAACAAAGTTTTTTTTGCTACTTTTAAATCTATCTGCTTTATATGCCATATTGTATTACCTTGTTATTCTTCTTCTGCTGTCATGTCAAAGCCTGCTAAACTAAGTGCAGTTTGTTTTTTTGCCATTACGTCTAATTCAAACATGCCGTTTGAAAAATTAGCAGTGACTCCGTATATCTGGTATACTCCACTTATAAAATATGCGGTGCCAGTTTTTGCCATATAACCAGTGTTATCATCCTCGTCATCGATGTACGGGTCTCTAACTCTTGGTGTTTGCATTGTGAACAAAAAGTAATTATCAGTTCTATCATAAACAATGTACTGATCTGTGGAAATTTCTTCTTCGTCCTTTGCCAGCATAATTTGTTTTGGTGCTTTAGGTTCTACTTCAGGTGGTCCTAAATACCAAGGATCGCCTCTCACTTTTAAATTGAGATCAACTAAAATACTTGCATCGTTGGCATTTTGAAACATATAACCAAACAATGTTGCCTTAGATGTGCCGTCGCTAGTATTACTACTTGTAGAATAAACACTTGCTTGATATTGAAAAGTTGGTGCAGGATCAGTTTTTAAATCTTTTGCTTGCAGTGCGGCCGCTAATGTGTTTGCTTCAAGTTGTCCAGTAAGTTCTCCTATAACTGTTTCAGAACCACCGGTTTGATCTAATAAATCTGCCGCATAGATGTATCCGCTTGGGTCTGGTTTATAGTTACCTGGAGTATTATCAACCGGGGTCGAGGCATTTTGTCCTGCATTTGCTGTCCTATAAAATGACTCTGGTTCCTTACCATTGTTTTGTATGTAAATCAATGTTTGTGCTAATCTAGCTCTTGCTTGATCATCATTTTTAATTTGCTGTTTTTCTGCTTCAGTTAAATTTAATCCATCTAAACGTTCGTTTAAAAAAGCATCATCCTCACCTAATCGATTTGCAAGTGCTTCTGCCTTTTCCTGTTCTGCCGCAATTTTTGCGGCTCGTTCTTCGCCGTCGAGATCGCCTTCTACTGAAGGCTTGCCTGGAGCATTTGGACTGGTAGATGCATCTCCTAATAAGCCACCCCCAGGTGCGGCCAATAATACTTGTCCTGCTTTATATGATATATCGGCACTTAAAATTTGATCATTTAGTCCGGTATACAAATAATGGTATGCTTTCTTGATCAACATCTCTTTAACACGTTTTGTTATTTGTTCGTTTGTAAGATTAAATTCATCTGGCGTTAAAGCATTTGCTTGATCAGCAGTGTTATAAATTATGGGTTTGTACGTGACTCTTCTTGCATAAACATTTCTCCTGCGATCGTATCCATTTTCTATGTATTCCATAGTTGCTTCTAAATTGTACCATGACGTCCAAGGTTTATCTAAATCTAGATTTTCTTTATCCATGTTTGGACTATCAAAAATCCTTTTACGGCTGATTAGATCTAAAAATGGCTCATTCATTACTAGTAGTGTTGTAAAGATTTTGTGGAAATTAGTTCCCTCTTTTACTTGAATTCTATCCCAAGAAAAAATACCTCCGCTTGCTTCTATACCACCATCTAAACTTTCTGGATTATCTTCTAACCTTTGTTCAAATTCTTTTCTCGATGTAATACCTTGTGCTTCAGCATTCATTAGCCTATTGATTTGCTCTGCATTTTTATAGTTACTGTATTTTATTTTTGTATCGGATAATCTATCTTGTAACTGACTTAAATCAAAAACTATTTCATCATGGACTAATTCTTCTTTGAGATTTTCATCTCTGTATCGTTGTAGTGTTGTTTGTAATTGTTCTATACATTCTTCGATGGTATTACCTGTCATACTTGTATCTGCAGGTAATGTAAAGTATTTGTCAGTCCACGACTCATCATCTCCAATGGTTACCATAACATCGTATGTGCTACCATTAGAATCAATGGATACATCTATTGTAGCAATTTCACATTTGTAAATGAATGGTCCTGCTATCTGTGTTTCAATTTCGCCACCACCTTCTAAATTATCTAAATCTTCTATATAACCTTTAAAATCTATTCTGAGGAACAAAGGTACTGGTGCAAACATTCCTGCTTGAATACCAAGGTGAAGTTTGGCGGCTTGTATTTGGTCTAATAGATCAGCGGCTCCGGGTTGAATCAGTGTAAAGTTGGCTGATGTTGCAAACGCACCCGAGGGACCTTTTTTGACGTCTATTGACAAATTATCTATTTGTATGCCGGTAACACTTGATTGGGCAATAACTACAGTTTCGCCTGGTTCGGCTTCCATTGCACCATTTATATATCCTCCACCGGAAGATGTTAGGTCTTTTATCATATATAACTTCATAGTGTATGAAGTGTTATTATAAGCATCAAGGATATTTCCTTGAACACTGCCTAAATATCTATCTTCTACTGGTACACTTGTTTCTGGCATTATGCTAATACTCTATCAATAGTTTCTCTGGGTGGTATATAAATATTCTTACCTGACGTAAAATCCGTTAGCGGATCTAGTATTTGATCTGGATTACGCAGAGCAAATACCCACCATAGTTGTGTAGTACCATATAAGTCGTGTGCTAATAGGTCAGGTCTATTTTCATATTTAGATTCTATTGAATAAAGTCTGTCGCTTGTGCCCTTAGGAATTTTAGGCAATCTATTCACATCGAGAAAAAAATCCCTGATTTGTGCATTTTTCAAAAAACTGTTTTTATTATGAAAGGCTGCCATTAAATGAATCCTTGGTTATATTGCTTACCGCTTGTAAAAGCATTAAGATCAAATCTTTTTCTTGTTTTCTTATATGTGTACTGTGGTGCTAATTCAATCATTATACTGGTTTCTGCAGGCATGTATGTAGTAGTGCCTTTAAATTTAACAGGAACATAATCTACATCAGGTGGTAATTGGAAGTTATAGTTTCTAATAATTACTGGCACTTTATTAAATCCAAACTCTCCTAAATATTCAAATAACAATACCGGAGGAGGTGTACCATAGTATCCAGAAGTTACTGCACTGTCACCATAATATGCCTTAGTTACAGTTCTCAAAAAATGGAACAATGCTAACATGTATTGGCCTTCTTCTATTGTTTGTGCTGTGAATGTGCCTGTAATTGGCAAAGTTGGTGGCCTTGAGCTAATGTATGTATAGAAAGGATAGTTAGATCCATGTTGTTGTGCTTCGTTGTAATCTACTGACCCTTGTAAAAAGATATCAGGTGTATATGGAAACACAATTCCGCCCTTATCTTGTAACGGTTTTAATATACTGTCTTGTACGTCGTTGCCGGCGCTGTCAACTAAACCGTATGCCCATTTTTCTCCGCCTCTTTTTGGTCGTATTCTTGCTCGCCAATCAACATCCTTGAATGTCTTTGATTCGGTGCGTTGTATCAATTGGTCGAATCGTGTATCAGGATACACGGATTCAGTTGTAAATTGAGTCTCTTCTGCCATAACTGTCTCCTGCACAATATTTATCACGATAAATAAAAACGAGTTTTAATTCTTAAAATAAAAATTGACTTTAACTTAAAAATGTATTATAATTGCATATCGAGTAAAGGAGACTACATGGTACAGGCTAAAAAAACAAATTATTTAAATAACAAAGATCTTTTAAAAGAAATACACAAAAGCAAAATGACTTATTGTTATGTTCAAGATGAAAGATTTTTGAATCCAGACATTATTGTAGATAGCATCAAAAAAATAAACAAATCTGCGATAAAACAAGCACAATTAAATCGTGTTGCAAAATTACAATCAGAGGCATATCAAACTGCTATTGCAGAAGGCAACTGGGATAAAAAACCAAAACAAAAAGATTTTGCAGTAGACCCAAATTCCATTGCAGTCGATGATCTAGTGTTCAGAGTAATGACTTACGAGCATGTTCCAGAAGAACCCGGTAGGAAAAAGACAACAAAAACCGTTGCAGATACAAAATCAAAAGTAAACTTCCCGCCATTTAAACATTATATTTTAGACAGTAACGGCATCAATCCACGTGAAGTTGCAAGAAGCCACTGGGAAGGTAGTTTAAGTAACGGTCAATTTAATACAGAACACGGTCAAATAACCAATGAATTAGGAAGAATGTTTATGAAACTTGTTGAGCGTTATAGTCAACGAGGTAACTGGCGTGGTTACACTTATGTTGACGAAATGCGTGGTCAAGCATTAGTACAATTAGCCCAAGTTGGTTTACAATTTAATGAAGCAAAATCAGATAATCCTTTTGCTTACTATACTGCTACAGTAAATAATAGTTTTACAAGAGTTTTAAATTTAGAAAAACGTAATCAATCAATTCGTGACGACATTCTTATTGAAAGCGGTCATTTACCAAGTTATGGTAGACAAATACAGTATGAAAACGAAATGAGAGAATTGCGTGAAGCGGCTGAAACAGAATTAGAATCTAACGAGTAATATATATGGCTAACCTTTTTAAAAGGGCCGCATGTTTTACCGACATTCACTACGGCCTTAAACAAAACAGTAGGCAACATTTAAAAGATTGTCACGACTTTATAGATTGGTTCATTGCAGAATCGCATGCCAGAGGTGCAGAAACGTGTTTCTTTTTAGGTGACTGGCATCATCACAGAGCTAGTGTGAATGTTGCTACTATGAATGCTACCATTAAAGATCTTAAAAAATTGAATGACAATTTTGAAAAGGTATATTTTATTACTGGTAATCATGATTTATACTACAGAGAAAAACGTGATTTAAACAGTGTAGAGTTTGCTAGAGATCTTGAAAATTTTGTAATGGTAGACGAATGGTTTTGTGAAGACGGCGTTGCTATTATTCCATGGTTAGTGGGCGACGAACACAAAAAGTTAAACAAACTAGATTGCAAATACATGTTTGGACATTTTGAGTTGCCCTACTTTAAAATGAATGCAATGGTAGAAATGCCAGATCACGGTGGTGTAAAAGCAAGCGATTTAACAAATCCAGAATATGTGTTTAGCGGTCATTTCCACAAACGTCAGTACAAAGGTAACATACATTATATAGGCAATGCATTCCCTCATAACTATGCAGATGCAGGTGATAATGAACGCGGTGCAATGTTCCTTGAGTGGGGCGGTGAACCTCAGTATGTGAATTGGGAAGAATGTCCAAAATTTATAATGACTGGACTTAAATCTTTGTTGGATAATCCAGATATCCTTGATGCAAAAACGCATGCTCGAGTTAAACTTGATATCGGTATTAGTTATGAAGAAGCAAACTTTGTTAGAGAAACGTTTGCAGAAAAATATAATGTTAGAGAAATACAACTTATTCCAGTTAAAGAGGAAGAGGAAATATACGAAGGTACTGAAATAAAGTTTGAAAGTGTAGATCAAATTGTTATACAACAGTTAGAAACAATTGAAAGTAACACCGTTGAAACGAACAAACTAATTGAAATTTATCGAGAGTTAGAAGTATAATGCTGACTATTAAAAATGTAAGTGCAAAAAACTTTATGAGTATTGGTAATAATACTCAAGCAGTAAATTTTAACACTGAATCTTTAACATTGGTGTTGGGGCATAATTTAGATCTTGGTGGTGACGGTAGCAGAAATGGTACAGGTAAAACTACTATTATCAATGCACTCAGTTATGCACTATACGGTGATGCTTTAACAAACATTCGTAAAGATAATCTCATAAACAAAACAAACGGTAAAGGCATGATTGTTACTGTGGATTTTGAGATCAACGGAACCGAGTATCGTATTGAGCGTGGAAGACGACCAAATGTTTTGAGATTTTTTATAAACGGTGCTGAAAATGCTGATGATGAACAACAAGGCGACAGCAGAGAAACACAAAAAGAAATAGAAAAAATAATCGGCTTCCCTCATAATATGTTCAAGCATTTAATTGCTCTTAACACATACACAGAACCGTTCCTCAGCATGAAAACAAACGATCAACGTGACATGATTGAGCAATTATTAGGTATCACTGAAATCAGTGCAAAAGCAGAAGTACTTAAAGAAAAATTAAAAGAAACCAGAGATAGTATCAAAGAAGAAGAGTTGCGTATTAGTGCTGTTAAAAACAGCAACGAAAGAGTAGGTAAAAATATTGTAGAAATTGAAAATCGTAGCAAAGTTTGGGCTAAAAACAAACATGATAAAATTACTGAACTACAGCAAAGTTTAGATATTTTACAACAAACTGACATTGATCAAGAATTAAAAAATCACAAAATTATCACAGAAGTAAACGAAAAATATTTAACAATAAAAGGCTTACAAAGTGAGCAAACTAATTTGCAAAGTAGTTTACTAAGAAGCGATAACAACTTAGAAACATTACAACTTAATATACAAAAAGCAGAAGAAGGTGTTTGCCCTACTTGCGAACAAAGTACTGCACACCTAGACACACACGAAGCCTACACACAGGACTTGCAAGATAAACTAAAAGTAGAAGAAGAATATAACAGTGAACTAAATAGTAAAGTAAAAACAATTCAGTCAAAGATTGATGACTTTGGTGAGTTGCCGGAAACACCAATTACTTTTTATAACAATTTAGAAGATGCATTACAGCACAGGCATAATGTTGAAACGTTACAATCTCAAATAGAAGAAAAAACAAACGAAGTAAATCCATATATTGAACAAATTGATAGTCTAAAAAAGACTGCATTGGAAGAGATAGATTACGAACTTATAAATGATTTAACCTTTTTAAAAGAACATCAAGAATTTTTACATAAGTTGCTTACCAGCAAAGACAGTTTTATTCGTAAAAAGATTATAGATCAGAATTTACAATATTTAAACTATAGGTTAAATCATTACTTAGACAAGTTAGGATTACCACATGATGTTAAATTTAACAGTGACTTGTCAGTAGATATTACAGAATACGGTAGAGATTTAGATTTTGATAACTTGAGCAGAGGTGAACGTAATAGACTTATACTCGGTATGAGTTGGGCATTCAGAGACATTTATGAAAGTTTAAATCAACCAATGAATTTGATGTGTATAGACGAACTGGTAGACAGTGGCATGGATACCACTGGTGTTGAAAATGCATTGGCAGTTCTTAAGAAGATGGGTCGAGAGTCCAAGAAAAATGTGTTCCTTATTTCGCACAAAGAAGAGTTACAAGGTAGGGTAAACAATGTACTATATGTTGTCAAGGAGGGAGGATTTACTTCATATTCGAATGATATTGAAATCCTTGACTCGGAGAATGGATGAGTGCTGATTGGACATATAAAGGTAAAAAAATAGATGTTATACCCGAAGAATACGAGGGGTTTGTGTACCTTATCACTAATAAGACTAACGGCAAAAAATATATCGGTAAAAAACTTGCTAGGTTCAAAACAACCAAACCACCCTTAAAAGGCAAAAAGAACAAACGTCGAGGTACCAAAGAAAGCGACTGGCGTACATATTGGGGTAGTAGTGATCATTTGATTGAGGATGTAGCAAAGTTGGGTGAGAATAACTTTACCAGAGAAATATTAGAGTTATGTACAACTAGGGGTGTAATGAGCTACATAGAAGCAGAATTACAATTCAAACACAAAGTATTACTAACTGATGATTATTACAATGGAATTATCAACTGTCGTATAGGTGGTTCAAAAATTCTTAAAGAAAGTTTGAAAGATAGATAACTATTTTTCGCAAGGCACTTCATAGACACCCAGTCAAACTAACACAGGCAACACATAGGCTCCACACCACCCCGCCGAGGCAGATAATATCGGTATCCTTGACAATCCGTTAAACACGGTGCGAGAATCTGGATTGTGGACGGCAAGATACAAAAACGACACAGTATTAAAAAGATGTAGGCTCTGAGAAAAAGCAACCTACGAGTCAGTGTAACTAAACTCTACAAGGTTATACAGACTTCCGTGAGATTCGTGACGGTAGTGTATGGGGACAGAAGGCTCACCGGTTCCTAGTAGCACCCGAGTTAGAGATGGCGATGCTCATCATGATGACATCATTTTTTTCACCCGGCAACGGGTGAATTATGGCTCAACTTTCATGATAACGTTTAGATCTTAAAAGATCTAAAAATTTCTTACAAGTGAATAAGTGAGTGAAACGAACGTATGAACGTAGTAAGAAAAGACACGAAGTGTCTATAATATGGTATCTAAGTATTCTACTGTGTCGTTGTAAGTTTTTCTAATGTTTAGAGTAAACAGTTTGGTAAGTTGATTTATTTCTTTATGATCGCATCCATGTTTTTTAGTAACATCTAAAACTAAAATTTGTTGTGGTTGAATATATTTGTTGTGTGTAGAATCCTCATGGATAATATAAACAGGAAAATCATTTAGGTTGAAAATTATATTGGATTTTCTAGTAAATGGATTTACCCAACCAGTTAAAAAATCTTGGTGTAATTGCACAACCTGATTAGGTCTGACATGTTCAAATCCTATACTGTGTTCTGGCAGTATTTCTATAGGGTTTAGAATTTCATTTACTTTATCAATACATGTTAAATCTTTGAGCATCAAGATATCTTGAGTCATGTCTGGAGTGTCATCGCGATGCATAAAATATCCATGATCAGCCGGAGTAGTGTTTAATACTTCTTCCTCGAGGGATAATAATTCATCTACGTTGTATTTAAAATTATAAATTTTACTAAACATTAAAATGTATCCTTGCTTTTTCGTAATCAGTTTTTAAATTTATAGTCAAAAACTGATAATCGTAATCGTGTTTATTTTCTGATCCATGTAATTTTCTAGTGTTTAACAAAAACATATCGTTAGGCGATATAACCACCTGTTCCGTGACATCATTGTTGCTGTGAAATATCACAGCATCATTGTCTCCTACATTTATCAGCAAATTAGATTTTCGTATATGATCTATGTGGGGATCTAACTTGCTGTTAGCAGGTATTGTTTCTGCACCAATTAAATGGTCATCGTGCAGATTAAATTGTTCCATGAATTGTGTTGTAATCCAGTCAAAATGCTTGAGTTGACCTACAGGAAAAACACACTGCACAATGTTATTATACTCGAATTCCCAACGTCCAAAGCCTTGTGTTTCTTGTAATTTAGTGTAAATTTGCCTGTACATTTGCACATATTTATGGTATTTTTTGTGAAAAAAAGGTTGACTTTGGCCAGTTTTTGTGGCATAATATACTCATGGCTAACAAAACACAGGTTGATAATATGAACATTGCCAAATCGTATGTACGCATAGATCATTACGGCAAACTGCTTATTCCTACAAACATGTTGGAAAAACTGCTGGAACATGCATTTATAGCAGATACCGATTATGTCAATGGTAAAGAGGTTCTTTCAAAACTTGAACAAATCGACCGCGTTAAAGTTCACAGTGCTGATGAAGTAAAAGGAATTTTAATGCATCAAGAACTAGGTGGTAACAGTGATTGAGATATTACAAGAAGTAACCGATTGGGGTGACTACTCAGTCGCCAATGGAATATATCATGTCAACAGTGCCGGACAACTTGTTCAGCACAATGACACTGTTTTTAAGAATCCAATTAAACAATTCAGCAAGGCTCGTAGGCAGTTTGTTAAAATAGGCGAACGACCAGAAGAGTTTAGCAAAGATGTTATCGTGGTTCAAGGTTCAAATGGCAACACTTACACAATCGAAGATGGTAAGTGTAGTTGCCCTGGTTTTACTTTTAGGGGAGATTGTAAGCATGTTAAAGAACATTGTTAGTTTATTTTTAGTGTTGTCTGTGATTGGCTGTGCAAGTGGCGGCGGTTCAGTAGGCGTTGCAACAACCACTGTTTCACCTCCTCCCACCACAACCACTACTAATACCGACAAACGATATCAATTTGATGCGTTTTCAGACCAGTTCACAGAATCAACCAGCAAATTAGGTTATAACAAAGTTACCTATCAAGTAGGTGAGTTTAATAACACTCAGTGGGTAAATGGCAAATACACTGTGGAAGATTTTTCATTTTTGCAGGTTGTCATAGACGGCAGTCATGGTGGTAAAGACCAAAGCGATCCAAACAGTGACGAGTACTCTGAACCGGGTAATTGGATGACCAATGCATCTGTGGTTGTAGAAAATGATGTCAATCAAGACGGTCACAGCGATTTTATAATTTACATGCAGACATTTGGTGATAGAAATACATTACCGGGTACGCGAATGTTACAATTTGTAAATGACGGGGAAGGACATTTTAAACTAGATTGCAGTGTGTTTGAAAACAATGTGTGTCCTATTGTGTTTGGGGAAGGTTCTGTGATGAATAATCTTGGATGGTGGCACAATGAAGAAGCACCTGTACAAGAATATAACATGGGCATAGTACATCAATACGATCTAAACGGTGACGGCAACAAAGACATTTTTAATGTGAGTCAGTTGTGGCTTACTGATAACGGAAAGTTTGTTGACTCCCATACCAATCTACCTGATTTTATGTTTGAAAACTTAAATCCTGATGGTGTTGATGTAGGCATTTTTGTGCATGACCACGCAGTCGGTGATCTCAACGGAGATGGGTTTAATGATATTTTTATGCCTAATACCACACCAGTGTATTCACAAAATAATGGTTACATGTTTTTTATGCTCAACGACGGCAAAGGAAACTTTAAGAACACCAGTTTTAAAGTTGGACATGCTGGTCATTTTGCAACATCTACCACTATTGGAGATTTTGACAATGACGGATACGGCGATATTGTTTTAGGCTGGAGTAACAATGCATACAAGAATCTAGGTGGCAATAGTGTTGGTGGGATTTACTGGGGCAACAGCAACTCTGACTACACTAAAGACTACACAGCACTTCCTGCAGGGTATTATGAACAGAATATAGCATTTGATGTACAGGCTATGGATTTTAACAACGATGGATTGTTAGACTTGGTTTTTGCAAACACTAATGCTGATCCTTACTATCAAGGGCATGTATTACAACTAATAGAAAATCTTGGTAACAGACAGTTTGGTCAATTTAAGTTTTTTGACGAAGGCGCAGAAACTAGTAATCTTGGAGTTGGACATATCTATATATTAGATTTTGACCATGACGGTGACAATGATATTTTTGTAGGTCCTTACACTGATGCATATGTTTTAAAAAATAACGGTGATGGCACATTTGATAGATACAACCAATTTGCTGTACCTGAAAATAATCCAGATATGTCGTTGCTGTTTCCAGTGGAAGTAGATGGCAAGTATGAATACGATTTTGTTGGAATGGATATTTTGTCCATGAGTGATACACAAACTGTTACAAACTTTTTTATCAGTTTAGATCCTCCATCACAATTACAAGAAATGCACGATGAATTGTTTGACAAGTCTATAAATTATGCTCAATCGATATTCAAAAACAAGACCATGTATCACAACATTAAAAATACATCATTGTCTGACAGTGTATTCTTTGTAAACAATTCACAAAATAACATTGCAGGGTATTCTCATAACTTTGAAAACTTTGGTATTACTTTTGGACAGACAGATGATGGCGGCTTGTTATATTTAGACAGACAGCATGACAGATATCATTATGGTATTGGTTATTTTAACAACAGTGTGAACTCATTGAATGTTGGTAAATGGTATGGTACCGGTACAGCAACAATTGATTTTGAGACTATAAATGCATTTGCTGAAACATTTATACCTTTAAACGCAAATGTTTTTATAACATCGGGTGTTGCATTGTTTAACACAAAAGTAAAAGGTTTTACTGAAGAAAACAGTCGATACAATATTTCTGTACAAAATTTTACAATGAATGATATTGAGTTGTACACTGACATTACAGGTTATAAATCTACCAAATTTGGAACCACAATGTTAAGTCTAGGACTTAGTTCATATTACAGTTTGGGCAACACTGACATTGTGTGGGATGGTGGTTTAGTTTCTAAGTTTAAGGAATCTGAGCAAGTTGCTAGAGCAACTCTTACACATACATACAATATTTTTTATGCTAAGGCAACGTTTAGCTCGTTTGATAGTGACACGTTTGAAATAGGATTTAATTTAAGTTTTTAATTACATCCAGTCGCCGCTTTTATCACCACTCTTTGCTTTATTATATCTGTTTAAGGTATTGATTAAAAGCTCTCTTTCCACAGGACTAAGGTGCCAAGCCTCTGTATAGGTAACGGCACCTTCACTGTATATAGCCAACTCTGCTACTTGTTTTAGAATCTGTTTTTGATCTTTATCGAGTTTACCTAAGTAACCAGTAATTTCTTCTGGTTCGGCTGACCCTAGGAACCCGTGAAAAAATTTACAGGATCAAAGTTGATAGGTGCTGTAAATACTTGATCACAAGTTTCACTACTGCACTCTATTTGCACTTCTTGTTTAACTCCTTTAGAGTTGACAGAATTTACAAAGGTCTCAATTTCTTTTCCTGTTTTGCTGTCTGTGTTTTCTAAAAATTCTCTAATAGTGGATTTGTCTTTGACGACCATTGGTTGACCGTCTTCGCCATCAAATGTTACTGATGATATACACTCAATAAGTAATTCAAAGTTCAAGTCTGCTAAAGTAACAAAACTGGTGTTGAATGCTTTAAGACGTTCCATATCATCTTTCATTTCTGAAATGCTTTGCATACTTCTTGTACTTTGAAAACTTGCTATTCCTGCTTTAATAGTATTTTGGTATGTAAAAGGTAATGCTTTTATAATAAGACCGTTAGCAAGGGTTTTTTCATATTCTTTATCTAACTCTTCCATGCTCATCAAAGATGATTCTACACTAATTACAACGTCTGTTACATTTTCGCATGCAGGACATGTTGCACTAACATCTACTTCATCACCACCACTTGCTCCTCTGATAGCAATCAAAAGTGCATCAACGTCTGCACTGTATAATCGTTTAGGTTGCTTGATTTGTGGTACACATGATTTTATCAATGCTGACACTGCTTCGCCGTTTAATAGTGCATCAGGATTTTTTAGCAATAATTCATCCTTTGTGGTCATAGGATAAATTGCTAATTCTTCGCCTACAGCATCTTGATCCATGACATTTTCGTCGTAAAACTTGCCGCCACTTGGAATTTTTGTATAAAGTTTGGGCGATCTAAAATACGCACTTAATGGATTCTGGTTATTTTTGCTCATTAAAACTCCTGTTTATAATTTATGATAAATATAACTTAACAACTCGTTAAAGTTATTTTTTTAACATGTTACTTATTTATCTGAGTTAAAACTAGTTATAAAGGATTTTTTGAACACAAATGATTGAATTCCAAATAGACGGCCAAAACTATAGGTTCCCTGAATGGGCAACAGAGTCTACACAAGTTCAACTTCGTGATCTTATGGCTGAACTGGCTAAAAGGAATGGTGTCAGTAATAATGCATTAAACAGAATTCTAAAAGCACAAGAAGATGCGTTAGAAGAATTAAAAGATCAAGCAAAAGGCGACAAGAAATCCGAAGACGACAAGAAAAAAGCAGATGACAAACTGATTAAAAAACTTGACGAAATGGTAGAAGGCTTAGACGAAGTCAGAGATGCTACACAAGAAATCAAAGTAGAAGTACCAAAATCATTTAGAGACCAAATTGCAGACACATTAGAACGTGATGGCGAGTATCTAGGGGGTGCCTTGTTGGGTGCCGCAGGCACAGTTGTTAAGTTTGGTGGTGTAATAGGTGGTACACTTTTAACTGGTGCCGGATTTGTTGGCAACAAGTTGATGGAAGCCGGCTCTACTGTAAATGAATTAGTTCAAAGTGGTGTAGGTTTTAACACAACATTCTCTGAAATGGGCATGGGTGTTGTTGAAGCCACAGGACACCTAGGGGCATTAGGTTTAGGATTTGGTGAAGCGGCTGAATTGATGAAACGCAGTTCAGCAGTAATTGCAACACAAGGATTTAAACGTTTTGAGCAAACCATGCAATTTGCCGCTGATACTTCAGAAGAACTTGGTATGAGTTTTGATGAGAGCATGAACACATTTGGTGAGGCATTGACTAGACGCCAACGTATGTTAAATATTGGCAGTTTAGATCAAGGTAGATTAAATGCACAGATTGCCAAAACAACCAAGGTACAAACAGCATACGCCACAGCATTGGGTGTTAGCACAGAAACGTTACAAGCATTTGTTGACGGGTTATTAAGCAACAATGGATTACTAACATCTTCTATTTTGAGATTCAGCGACACAGTTAGAGCAGACTTAGTTGCCGGCATAGAAGTTTTTGCTAGTGGCATAGCCGCAATGGGCGGCAAATCGGGTGAAGACATTGCCGCGGCATTTTTAGAAGCCGGTTCAGCAGGCGCAATAGGACTTAGCGATGCGGCAGTAGGATTAGTTACAGCATTGCCTAATTTGGCTGGACCAATGAACCAGTTTATCAAAGGCATTCAAAGCGGCACAATGAATCAAGACGAAGCCAATGATATGGTTCAAGGCCTGTCAAAAAACTTAGGAAATCTCAGTAACACTGAAAAAGAAAGAATTAGATTACTGGCAAGAACAGGCGACCAATCTGCACAGATGTTAGCAAATGCTATAGCACAATTTGAGCAATCAGAATCAAAAATCAAAGAAATAAACAAAGCATTAGGCACAGGCTTTGACATGGACATGGTACAAAAAGGCAGAAACGAATTTGCAAAAACCATGGCACAAATAAGCGGCGGTGTTGAAAATGCATTCTTTAGTTTGTTTGCAGACCCAGAAATTACCAAAGCACTCACAGATGGATTTAAAGAAATATTGGGTGTGTTTGGTATGGGGGTTGATGACACAGGCAAAGTTGCTCAAGATATGGGTAAAACTGTTAAAAAGTTTGTGCCTATAGTTAAAAATTTAGTAACAGGTGCAGTAACATTAGTTAAAGATTTATTAGAATATTTTAAAGGCTTCATGGGAGACGACGGATTTGACTTCTCGGGTCTCATTGGCGATTTAATAGGCAAAGCATTAGGCGCCGCAGTCAAAGGACTGCTCTTTGCAATTCCTAGTTTTGCTCTTGCACTATTTGGTCTTGCAGTTGCAAAAACAGCAGTAACAAACTTTTTAATGCCACAAATACAATCTTTTACTAGTGCGTTGTTCAGTAAAGGTTCAGAGCTTGCTAAAAAAGTAGGTGAAACTGCACTTGGATTCGCCAAGAGCATGTTTGACAGCAAAGGCGGAAAAGCCACACAAGCATTTATAGGCAAAGCCGCAGGATTTATCAAAGACAAAGCAGGCGGCATATCCGAAAAAATACAAAGCAGTCCTATAGGGCAAAAAGTTGCAGACAAATTAGGCAGTTTTCAAAAAGACGGTGCCAAGATGACCGAAAAACTTCAAGGGTCTATGACTGGAGGAGGTTCATCTGGAGGATTCTTAAAAAGTATTGCAGATGGTGTTGCCAAGTTTGGCGATACCAAAGTTGTTAAAGGTGCCGCCAGTTTAACATTATTGGCAGGTGCAGTTATACTCACAGCAATAGGACTTAAAAAGTTTAACGATGTAGACTTTATGTCTGTAGTTAAAGGCACTGTTGCAATGGCAGGCTTGGCCACTATGGCACAATTCTTAGGCAAAGGTTCAACAGGCATGATCAAAGGTGCCGCGGCAATATTATTGTTAGGCACAGCAGTAGTACCAATGGCATTTGGTTTAAGCCTAATGAAAGATGTTGGCCTAGATACCATAGGTATTATGGCAGCCGGATTAGTAACATTAGGTATTGCGGCTGCCGGATTAGGTTTAGCATTACCATTTATACTGTCAGGCGCCGCCGCTATAGGTGCGTTAGGATTAGCCCTCATACCGTTTGGAATAGCACTTAATTTAGTTTCTTTAGCATTACCAACATTTACTGAAAGCATGGATGCTATGTCAAAGATAGATGGTGGTGGTTTATTAAATGCGGCAGGTGGTATGTTAGCAATCGGTGGCGCAATGGCACTGATGGCTCCGCTATTACCGTTTATGTTGATAGGCACTTTAGCGGCACCAGCCATTATTGCAATGGCATCAGCATTAAAATCGTTCAATGATGTTGACATGTTTAATCTCTTGTTAGCAGGAGAAGCCATGAAGTCTATCGGCTCGGGCATGTCTACTTTAAGTGGCGGCTCGTTGATGAGCAGTCTCAAAGACGGTATAGGGTCACTGTTTGGAGCAGACAGCCCAATAGACAAAATCAAGAAATTTGCAGATGGATTAAGTGAAATAGATGTTCGTCCGCTTTTAGATGTTTCATACGGATTAGAAAGCATAGTTGACAGCAGTCAACGATTACCTCAAGCCGCCGCCGGAATGCTGATGCTTGCAGAACTTTCTAAGCCATTTGTAGACGGTATGTCTCGATTAAGCAGATCACTAGATAAAATGGGGCAAGATCCATTTGAGAAGTTTTCAACACTAGAACAACATGCAGAATCAATGAACATATTCAGAGGAAGTATCGACGGTGTTGTAACAGGTATTGGCAATATTCAAAGTTCACTTGACACTATAGATGGTGATTACATATCTGATCAATTCTATGTAATAGGCGATAGCATTGAGTACATGAATGAACAGCTCAGCAATATAAAGATGGGCGACATGTTAAAACTTGGCGCAATGAAACTGTTTGGACCTAGCAAAGAAGAAAAAGAAGCAGAAACACAGACACAAGCAGTAAAAAATATTGCAAATGAAAAACTATATGGCGAAGACATGATGAGTGGTCTTACAGGCATCATGCGAGACATAGGTCGAGATAACTTTGGTTCTGAAGGAATTTACAGAAACATGGAGGCTATCCATGCCGCAGGCATCGATATCGACGTCAGCAAACTAAGAAGCTCTTCAGCAACAGATATTGTGGCAGAAGAAGGCAGGATTTTGTCAGCATTACAGCAACAGATTGACATGTATAAAATGCAAGAATCTACTGGTATAGCAATGCCTGTTCCTCTGCCAGCACAAGCACAAGTTCGTGGTTCAACTGCCACAGTTGATCCTGCAAGCATTCCGGTTATTGGTGCAAGACCCGAAGACCAAAACCAACAACAACAACCTCAACCTACAACGCCTACAGTTGCAGAAACACAAAAAGAAACCCAAGACGGCACTGCTATGATGAGCCAACAAGAAATGTTAGCAGAACTAATTAGACTGCAAGCAGAAAATAACAGGTTAGTCAAAAAACAAATCAAAGCAACCGGTGAGCTAGATCTGTAATCATAATTTTTTTCTATATTTTCTAATAAGTGATAAATATACACAAATAAAGGAAATATATGGCAACTTGGCGAAAATATTTTAATAGTACTAACAGCGGCCTCCCTGTAAATGTTACAGGTGAAGGTGTTGACGGCTACAGTACTGCCCATACACGTTACAGCAGTTGGTTACCCGAAGTTTATGCAGGAAGTCCTAATAGACTTATGCGTTATATTCAGTATGATCAAATGGATAACGATTTAGAAATAAATGCTGGATTAGACATTATTGCAGAATTTAGTTCACAAGACGACGAATACACAGAATTACCATTTGTGTTAAAATTTACTGAAGATCCCAGTGAAACTGAAATGAAAATCCTCAGCAAATCCTTAGACCAGTGGAACAAATTAAATGACTTAAGAAGACGTGCATTTAAAATAGTTCGTAGCACAATCAAATATGGCGATCAATTTTTTATCAGAGACCCAGAAACTTATAAATTATACTGGGTAGATCCAGCAAACATTGAAAAAGTTGTTGTAAACGAAAGCGAAGGCAAAAAAATTGAAACATATTTTATTAAAAACCTAGATGCTAACTTTGAGCAATTAGCGGCCACAAGTGTGTCACCTATACATGCTAGACCATATGGAAGTGGACAAGGCCTTACAGGAATGTATTCATCAGTTGGATCAACAGTAGGAAATTATCAGACTCAAACAGGCGATTCGGGTGCCACTTATGGTACACCTGTAGATGCACAACATGTGGTGCATATCAGTTTAACTGAAGGCATGGATCATAACTGGCCGTTTGGTGTCAGTGTTTTAGAACCAGTATTCAAAGTTTTCAAGCAGAAGGAACTGCTTGAAGACTCGATTATTATTTACAGAGTGCATAGAGCACCAGAAAGACGTGTGTTCTTTATTGATGTGGGCAACATGCCTCCTCACAAGGCACAACAATACTTAGAACGTGTTAAGTATGAAGTACAACAAAAACGTGTTCCTAACAAAAACAAGGACGGTGGTAATGTAGCAGATGCCGCTTATAATCCAATGAGCATGTTAGAAGACTACTTCTTTGCTCAAACTGCTGACGGTAGAGGTTCTAAAGTTGATACACTACCAGGCGGTGAAAACTTAGGTCAAATTGACGACTTAAAATATTTTAACAACAAATTGATTAGAGGACTTAGAGTACCTAGTTCTTATCTACCTACTGGACCAGATGATGGTACAGCACAATACAATGATGGTAAAGTGGGTGTAGCATATATTCAAGAGCACCAATTTTCAAAATATTGCGAAAGGTTACAAAAGCAGATTATCAGAAACTTAGATAGAGAATTTAAAATGTTTTTGAATTACAAGGGCATTGAAATTGATAATTCTACTTTTAACTTGGAATTTACCAAACCACAAAACTTTAGTTCTTACAGAGAATTAGATCTAGACACACAAAGAGCACAACTGTTTACCAGTTTAGAGGCAGTACCATATCTTTCTCAACAATTTAAACTGAAAAAATATTTAGGTTTAACTGAAGAAGAAATGAACGACAATGAACACTACTGGAAAATGGAAAATCAATACACAAGTGATAATTCTCAGCAAGTAGGTTTGAGAAACGTAGGTGTTAGACCAGGTCCTAGTGCAGATTTAGATATAGATGCACCGGTGGAAGATCTTCCTATGCCTGAAGATGACATACAAACACCCGACGTTGATGTAATGGGTGCCGGCAACCCAGAGATTGGCGGACAAACGCCAGGCGGAGTATAACATGAGATTAGACGAGTTTTACAATCCAGAAAAAGATAGGCAGGCTTCTCGTAGCATTGATGATGTAAGAAAAACCAAACTTACATTAGAAACTTTGAATAAATTAAGAAAGTATAGAGAAATTAAAAAATCAGAGGCTATTGAACAGAAGAAGTTTGCATCTTTGATGTATGCAAAACAAGCACAGGCAGACACTGGCGGTTTCTAATGCTGTTAGCAGTATGCGGTTGCAGTTGGAGTTGCCGCGATCCCAAACACCCTAATATTGAATTCGGTCAGCACCTAGCAGATGAGTTAGGTTATGAGTATGTGAATCTAGCAAAACCAGGTTGTAGTAATTTTGGTATTGCATTACAAATAGAATATGCTCTTACAGAACTTGACCCAGACTTACTTATTATAAATGCCACAACAGTTACTCGCGGAGAGTTCAAACTCAATAATAACAAACGTTATGTTCCACAAAATCATTATCATAATGTAGATTACGATCACAAATTAGTAGAAAAATTCACAGATCAGGATGCTCCTGGATACGGTAAAAATTATGATCCCACAATACTGATAGACAGTTTTGGAAGTATACTTAATGATCGGTTAGATGCTGATTTTGAGCAATTATATCTATTACCTAGATATGCAAAAGCCTTTGATAAAAACAGTTATGATGCGTTTAGAAAGTGGTTTTTATACCTTTTTGATGCCGATTTAGAAAGACATAAACAACAAATGATACTACAGTATGCCTTATTAAAATTGCAATTAAAGGGCAAAAAATATATTTTTTCTCCAAATACTTTCGACTGGGCTGAAGGGTTCGACCTTAAAAGTCCGTTAGTTTATGCCGATCCGCCTACGGTTTGGGACATAGACAAAAAGTATTTTATGCTTAAAGGGATATCAGAATATTTAGAAGTATGCGACAAAATTTACGGTAGTTGGGAAAATAGCCCAGGAGTCAATTACGACCATC
>Ga0136656_1000111_pt1 | contig 24243 bp, 18 predicted proteins | sample CPBDNA_9_FD_94862 | JGI IMG/M metagenome (GOLD analysis project Ga0136656, IMG submission 94862) | Freshwater to marine salinity gradient microbial communities from Chesapeake Bay, USA - CPBay_Sum_15_0.8_DNA (version 2) | ecosystem: Environmental > Aquatic > Marine > Coastal | place: USA...
ACGAGAGCGCCGTGGACGACGCCATGGACGACGACCCTGACGCGATGCTCGCGCTGCTCGCCGACCTCACCGGCGCCACCGATCCGAAATTGCGCGACCTCGCCAAGCGCCTCGCCGGACGACTCTTCCTCGATGTCGCCAAACGCGGACCGATTCGTCCGCGAGGTATCGGCAAGATGGCCACATTGCCGTACCGTCCCGACGCCGGCGACGTGGATCTCGACGCGTCGATGGGCGCCATCGTCGAGGCACGAGCCGCTCGCTCGGCCATTGATCCCGAAGAATTGAAAGTTCGCTCGTGGGTGAAACCCGGAACGGCTATCGCACTTTGCGTCGACCGCAGCGGATCGATGGGTGGCGAGCCGCTCGCCACGTCGGCCGTCGCCGCTGCTGCGGTGGCATGGCGAGCCCCCGAGGACTACAGCGTCATCACCTTCGGTAAAGACGTAGTGGTCGTGAAGAGCCAGGAGTCGTCGAAGGGGAGTGAACTCGTCGTGAACGACGTACTCACCCTTCGCGGTTTCGGAACCACCGACCTGGCCGGAGCGTTGCGGACCGCAAGCGAGCAGTTGTCGAGATCGAGAGCCGGACGACGGATCGCCGTGGTGTTGAGCGACTGCCGGGCGACGGTGGAAGGCGACGTGGCGGCGGCAGCCCGCGGTCTCGACGAAGTGGTGATCATCGCTCCGGCCGAGGACGACGCCGAAGCTCGAGCACTGGCGTCGCAGATCGGAGCCCGCTTGGCGACGGTGGCCGGACCGAGCGAGGTGCCAGCAGCACTGCAGACCGCCCTCGGCGACTAGCGACAGGCTGGGTCGTCGGTCGGCAGGACGCCGATTTCGTCGGACTCGACGAAGACTGGCGGCAGTGTGGTGGTCGAGGTCGTGGTTCCAGTCACCGACGTGGTGGATCCCGATGGCGCTCGCGTGGTCGTAGTGGTGGAGGTCGGGTCCTCGACGAGTTGCGGAGGAGCATCGACCAGTCGTGCTTCCCCCTTGAACACGGCGAGTACCGCTTTCATGCTCTCGCTCTTGATGTTGGGTTCGATCACCGAATTGCCGTTGATCATCTTGCCGGTTCCCTCGATCTGGTACGTCTTCATCGTGTTGGGATCGAGATCGCGCATCGCCTGGGCGAGTTCGAGAAGTTTGCCGGGAGTCAACTGGTCGTCGAGGATCACGAACTCGAGACCGGCGTCGATGAGCTGCTTGGCGACGGTCGGACTGCCGGCCCCGACGTCGAGCGCCTTTTGCAGTGCTCGACGTAGGAAATCCTGCTGTCGTGAGATGCGTCCGCGGTCGGCGGCCGGATCTTCTCGCCATTTGCGCGAATCTTCGTCGAAGTACTGCAGCTTGCGCGACCGGACGTAAGCGAGACCTTCCTCACCGAGGAAGGTGTGACAGCCCGGGTCCTCGATGAGGAGTCCGGTGTTGCGGTCGCGAATACCGGTGGCGAACGGGACACGTACTCCACCGACGGCGTCGACGATCTGCTTGAAGGCGCAGAAGTCGACGTTGACGTAGTGGTCGACCGGAACTCCGAAGTTGTTCCAGATGGTTTCGACAAGAGTGTTGGGGTCGTCGCGGTTGAACGCGCTGTTGATGCGGCTGCTCGACGAACGACCGGCGATCTTCACCCACAGGTCGCGTGGGAACGACAGAACAGCCGACGCATTGGTGTTGGGATCGAGGCGCAGGATCATGATCGTGTCGGCCCGTTCACCGAGGCCACTGCGGTTGCCGAAGGCATCGGCATAGGGCGAATCGGGATCGACGCAGGCGCCGTTGTCGCTGCCGGTGATCAGGAAGTTGCGCGCCGTCATGTCGACCGGGCCCGCGACCAAGGTGACCTCGGTGGTCTGGTCGGGGGTGCCATCGGGTTGAGTGGCCGTGGGCAGAGTGAGTTTCGGGCCCGAGGCACGGGCCAGGGTCACGACTTTGCGGTCGTTCGCCTTTTCACTTCCGTAGTAGATGGCCACCGCAGTGATGAAGCAGGCGAGAACGACCATGACGTTCAGGACGAGCACGAATCGTTGAGGCCACGTTCGGCGTCGTCGTCGAGGTCGGTCCTTCACAGCCCTGCCAAGTTACCGGTGCGTTCGGGTCGGCTCGGGTCAGGAAGTCGAATCGACGGCCAGTTGAACCGTGACCGACGGAGTCGACAGGGAGTCGTCGGTGTTCATTTCCCACGATTCGACGCTTCCCGCATCGGTGATTTCGGCCCGGGCCGATTCGATCGCTGCGCAGTGAGCGCTTGAGGCGCGAACGGAAGCGAGCGACACCGGTGTCTTCTGTGATGTCTTGGCTTCGGTCTTCGAGCGACGGATCTGGGCGAGTACCTCACCTACCGGGTCGAGGATCGCGTCGTCACCCGAGGTCGAGAACTCTGCGGCACTCGGCCAAGATGCCGTGTGTACCGAACCCGATTGCCACCAACGCCACACCGACTCGGTGGCGAAGGGAATGAATGGGGCGAGCAGTCTTTGTAGTGCCGACAAGGCGAGGCGCAGCGACACCTGAGCCGAGGCAGCCCCGTCGTCTCCGTGAACGCCGTAGGCGCGACCCTTCACCAATTCGACGTAGTCGTCGCAGAACCACCAGAACGTGGCCTCGGTGCGCTCGAGGGCACGGGCGTAGTCGTAATCGTCGAATGCTCGAGTGGCCTCGTCGACGGTGTGGGCGACACGAGCGAGCATGGCGAGGTCGAGGGCCGACGACGGGGTGGCGTCCGTCGGCGGTTCGCCGAAGCCGAGGACGAACTTCGATGCGTTGAGGAGTTTGGTGGCCAACTTGCGGCCGACTTTCATCTGCTCTTCGCTGAACGCGGTGTCGATACCAGGGCGGGCCGATGCGGCCCAGTAGCGCACGGCATCGGATCCGAACTTGTCGAACAAATCGAGCGGGGTGACGACGTTGCCCTTCGACTTCGACATCTTCTTGCGATCGGGGTCGAGGATCCATCCGGACAGCGCGGCATTGGTCCACGGAAGCGAGTCGTGTTCGAAATGAGCACGCACGACGGTGCTGAACAACCAGGTTCGGATGATGTCGTGTGCCTGCGGGCGAAGATCCATCGGGAACAGGCGCGCGAACAAGTCGGCGTCTTCTTCCCATTGTCCGGCGATCTGCGGCGACAGGGACGACGTGGCCCAGGTGTCCATGACGTCGGGATCGCCCGTGAAGCCGTTCGGCAGGTCACGTCGATCGGCTGAATAGCCAGGCGGCACATCGGTCGACGGGTCGATGGGAAGTAGTGACTCGTCGGGAACGATCGGGTGGTCGTAGTCGGTTTCACCGTGCGCGTCGACCGGATACCACACCGGGATCGGCACGCCGAAGTAGCGCTGGCGGCTGATGAGCCAGTCGCCGTTCAGACCTTCCACCCAGTTGGTGTAGCGATGACGCATGTGATCGGGATGCCAGGTGAGGCTCTCGCCACGTGCCAGAAGTTCGCGACGCAGGTCGTCGCCGCGACCACCGTTGCGGATGTACCACTGACGGCTGGTCACGATTTCGAGCGGCCGATCCCCTTTCTCGAAGAACTTCACCGGGTGGGTGATGGGTCGTGGATCTCCGATCATGGCACCCGATTCGCGGAGCATGTCGACGACCTTGTTCTGAGCCTGGTTGACGTACAGTCCGGCGATCTGCTCGAAGGCCGAGAGTCCGTCGGGGGAATCGAGACCGTTCGGGGGAGTGGCGACGATGCGCCCGTCGCGACCGATGATGGCCCGGGTGGGAAGGTTCAGTTCGCGCCACCACGTCACGTCGGTGGTGTCGCCGAACGTACAAATCATGGCGATCCCCGTTCCCTTGTCGGGTTGGGCGAGAGGGTGAGCGACGATCGGAACTTCGACGCCGTACAGAGGTGTGCGCACGGACGTGCCGAAGAGCGGCTGGTAGCGCTCGTCGTCGGGGTGGGCAACGAGAGCGACGCACGCGGCGATGAGAACCGGACGTGTGGTGTCGATGATCACGTCACCGGCACCATCGGTGCGGGCGAATCGGATCTGGTGGTAGGCGCCGGGACGCTCGCGGTCTTCGAGTTCGGCTTGGGCGACTGCGGTCTTGAAGTCGACATCCCACAGGGTGGGTGCTTCCTGCGTGTAGGCCTCACCACGGGCGAGGTTGCGGAGGAAGGCGCGCTGGCTCACGCGGCGACTGCGTTCGTCGATGGTGGCGTAGAGATAGGCCCAATCCACCGAGAGTCCGAGACGGCGGAAGAGGTCTTCGAACACCTTCTCGTCCTGATGGGTGAGCTCCTCGCACAACTCGATGAAGTTGGGGCGGGAGATCGACACCGCCTGGTGGTCCTTCGGCGGATCGCCACGGAATGGAGGCTGGAAGCCGGCTTGGTACGGGACCGACGGATCGCAACGCACTCCGAAGAAGTTCTGGACGCGACGTTCGGTAGGGAGACCGTTGTCGTCCCAGCCCATCGGATAGAACACCGACTTACCGCGCATGCGCTGGTAGCGCGCGATGGTGTCGGTGTGGGTGTACGAGAAGACGTGACCCATGTGGAGCGAACCCGACACAGTGGGTGGTGGCGTGTCGATCGCGTACACCCGATCTCGCGTGGCCGAGCGGTCGAACTGGTAGACGCCTTCGGATTCCCAGGCGTCGATCCAGTGAGCTTCGATGCCGTCGAGGCTGGGCTTCTCGGGGATCTCTGCCATGGGTCGCCAGGCTAGGCGAGCGTAGGCTGGACACCTATGTTCCGGCTCTACGACAGCGCCACATCGGAAGTTCGCGAACTCCGACTGCGCACCCCAGGTCGAGTCGGCATCTACTTGTGCGGGCCGACGGTGTACGGCCCCCCGCATCTCGGGCACGGCCGGGCGACCCTCGTGTACGACATCTTGCGTCGGTATCTCGAGTGGACCGGTCTCGAAGTTCGGTTGGTGTCGAACATCACCGACATCGACGACAAGATCATCGACCGCGCCAACCGTGAGAGCCGCCCGTGGCAGGAGATCACCCACAAGTGCGAAGACGTGTGGTTCCGGGCCATGGAAAAGCTCAACGTGCAACGTCCGACCGATGTTCCTCACGCCACCGAGTACGTCGATCAGATGGTCGACATGATCGCCACGTTGGTGGCGAGCGATCGTGCCTACGTGACCGGCGACGGCGTGTACCTGTCGGTCGACGACATCGATGACTACGGGTTGCTCGCTCACCAGAGCCTCGACGACATGCTGTCAGGCGGTGGCGAACGCGAAGTGTTCGGCGCCGGCAACAAGCGGCACCCGGCCGACTTCGCTCTGTGGAAGTTCTCCAAGCCCGGTGAGCCGTCGTGGCCGTCACCATGGGGCGACGGTCGTCCCGGCTGGCACAGCGAATGCGTCGTCATGAGCCTCGAATTGCTGGGTGAGGGATTCGATCTGCACTGCGGTGGGATGGATCTGAAGTTTCCGCATCACGAGAACGAACGAGCGCAGGCTGTGGCCCTGGGCAAGGAGTTCGCCAACCACTGGATGCACAACGGATTCGTGGTCGACGCCGAAGGCGAGAAGATGTCGAAGAGCCTCGGCAACGTGGCCAATCTCCTCGACCTGATGGATCTGTACGACCCGAGGGCATATCGCATGGTCCTACTGCAGACGCACTATCGAGGTCCGGTACGCGTGGGTCAGGACAACATCGACGCAGCCGTCAGCGCACTGGCCGGACTCGACGCGTTCGCAGCACGTGCTGCGTCACTCGGCGAGGCCGCGCCCGATCCCGAGACGATGGTGTCGTTCCGAGATCGCATGGACGACGATCTCGACACTCCGGCCGCCACGGCCTTGCTGTTCGACACTGTCCGACGCGCGAACGCAGCGATCGACGCTGGGGGTTCGGAGGCGGCCTCGTTGGCCGCTGCCGTGCACGAGATCTGCCGGGCGTTCGGTTTGGTGTTGAAAGGTGCGGCTGATGTGCCGGCCGACGTGGCGGCCAAGGCGGCGGCGCTCGATGCGGCGCGGGCTGCCAAGGACTTCGCAACTGCTGATGCACTACGAGCCGAACTGCAGGCCGACGGCTGGATCGTCGAGACCACCAAGACGGGAACTGCGATTCGTCGCTGATCGATCAGACGTAATCGGTGCGTCCGCGAACCGTGCCGAACACCGTGTCGAGTGCGGCGAACACCGGTGTGGATTCCTGCAACTTGGCCTGATCACCGAAGAGTCGAATGCGACCGGTGATGAATGCCTGCTGCGCGTTCAGCTTCTCGGTGGCCACAGCAACGGCGGTGTCCCACTCCTGTTCGAAACGGACGTGCTCGGGGTCGGCGGCACCAGGCCCGAAGGCCGCCCGCCCGCTTCCCACCTGTAGGTGGTAGACCACCTTGCCTTCCGGTCCGCCGTCGACCACCTGAGTGATGCCGACCTCATGGGAGTTGGCGAGTTCGGTGAGCGATGCGCTGGCCGCGACCTCGGCCGAGAGTGCGTCGATCCATTCGAGGCTGAGGTAACGAACACGGGGTTGGCTCACCCTTCTAGTCTGCCGTGATCGACACCCACTCCACGATCTGCGAACCACCGGAGGGCTTCACTGCTGCCGACGACCGTGTGCATCGTGATGCGACGATCGAAGAATGGACGTTCTCGTGGTGGGCGGCCGACGGCTCGATGGCGGGCCACACCATGTATCGCCTGCACGACAAACGATCGGCTTGGTACTGCTGGGGACTCAGCCGAGCCGGTGAACCGTATGTGCAAGTAGTGGAGTGCGACATCACCCGTCGGGCCGATCCGATGATCGGCAAGGCCGAAGCGTTCTGGGCCGAATACACGTGTGAGTCGTCGTTCGAGCAGTGGACGGTCGGCAACGAGACCTACGCCGTGGAGTTGGACGATCCAGCCGAAGGGTTGGGGAGGGGCTACGGCAATGCCGTGCCGATTGCCAGTGATCTCGAGTGGTATGCGACCGAACGTGCTGTGCCGATCACCGATGGGTATTCCCAACACGGTGTGCTGATGGGTGACATCGAAACGGTGCGTGGTGTGATCACCATTCCTGAGGTGACGTCGATGCGGACACACCGTTGGACGAGTGCGACAGCACTCCCGCCGATCTTCGAACAGTCGGGTGTTGCGCATTTCGGACGCCGACTCACATTCCGTTTCGCTGACGAATCACATGTCGATCTCGTGTTGGGAGTCGCCGGACTCGTACGTCGTTCCTGAACGACGAAGGGCGCCCCGTAGGGCGCCCTTCGAGCGGAAATATGCCGAAGTGATTACTTGGCAGCAGCTGCCTGAGCGGCGATACCCGGAGCCTTGCGACTCGAGAAGGCGATCGATCCGATGAGGATCACGAGCGCCGCCACGGCCACCAAGAGACGCGGGCCGTCGTCGTCTTGCAGGTTGATGATCGCCGGCAGCACCAACAACGACACCAGGTTCATCACCTTGATGAGCGGGTTGAGGGCCGGACCGGCGGTGTCCTTGAACGGGTCGCCCACGGTGTCGCCGATGACGGCGGCCTTGTGAGCTTCGCTGCCCTTGCCACCGTGGTGGCCGTCTTCGATGTACTTCTTGGCGTTGTCCCACGCGCCACCAGCGTTGCTCAGGTAGTTGGCGAGCAACTGGCCGACGAGGATCACGGCGGCGAGGAACGCTCCGAGTGCTTGCCAACCGATTCCGAAACCGATCACGACCGGTGTGAGGACGGCGAGCAGAGCCGGCGTGGTGAGTTCACGCAAGGAAGCCTTGGTGCAGATGTCGATCACCGGGCCGTAGTCGGGCTGCTTGGTGCCGGCCATGATGCCGCCGTCGGCGAACTGGTTGCGTACTTCTTGCACGACCACGCCAGCGGTGCGACCCACCGCGCGGATGGCGAGCGCCGAGAAGAGGAACGGCACGGCGCCACCGATCAGAAGGCCGATGAACACCTTCGGATCGGCCACGTTGATCTGCAGTTCGAGTTCCTTGAACACGCCGTCTTTCAGGTTCGAGGCCACCACGCCGAGTTCGGCGCCGGCGATCTCGATGTACGAGGCGAACAGCGCCACGGCGGCGATCACAGCCGAACCGATGGCGAAGCCCTTCGTGACGGCCTTGGTGGTGTTGCCCACCGCGTCGAGGCTCACCATGATGCGCTCGGGCTCACCGTGGAACTCACCTGACATCTCAGCGATACCAGCTGCGTTGTCGGACACCGGGCCGAAAGTGTCTTCCGACACGATCACACCAGTGGTGGCGAGCATGCCCATACCGCACAGAGCGACGAGGTAGAGCGAGAAGGTGAGGTTGCCGTCGCCGAGAGCAAGAGCGGCGCCGATGGCGATCGCAATGGCGACCACGGCGTACACCGAACTTTCGAGTCCGCTCGAGGTACCCGACAACACCACGGTGGCCGGACCGGTCTCGGACGACTCGGCGATTTCTTTCACCGGGTTGTAGTGCGTGCCGGTGTAGTACTCGGTGAGGCGGCTCACGAGCTGAGCGAGCACGAGACCGATGGCCACGGCGCCGAACACCTTCCATCCGGCGTTCGAGTTCTCGTTGCCCACGTAGGCGAGCGAGACGATCAGCGTTCCGATGAGAGTGAGCACACCGGCCACGAGGAAGCCGCGGTTGATCGGCTTGATCGGGTCGGTTTCATTGGCTCGAGCCTTCACGGCGAACACGCCGGCGATCGAGGCGACCACGCCGATGGCGCGAGCGGCCAGCGGGAACACCAGGCCGAGGGCCGGGTTGGCACCGATCGAGTTGAAAGCAGCCACACCGAGGATGATCGAGGCCACCAGGGTGACTTCGTAGGACTCGAAGAGGTCGGCAGCCATACCGGCGCAGTCACCCACGTTGTCGCCCACGTTGTCGGCGATGGTGGCCGGGTTGCGGGGGTCGTCCTCGGGGATTCCGGCTTCGACCTTGCCGACCAGGTCGGCGCCTACGTCAGCCGCCTTGGTGAAGATGCCTCCGCCGACTCGCAAGAAGAGGGCGAGGAGCGAACCGCCGAATCCGAAGCCGACCAGGATCACCGACGACGTGTTCTGGAACGCCATGATGATGAGCGTTGCGCCGAGGAGTCCGAGACCGACTGTGAACATGCCGGCGATTCCACCGGTGCGGAAGGCGACAGTGAGGGCTCGGGGCATCGATCCCGACAGCGCAGCGGCCGCAGTACGAACGTTGCCGCGAGTGGCCAGCGTCATGCCGATGTAGCCGGTGAGACCCGAGGCAACACAGCCGAGGATGAAGGCCAGGGTTCGCCACAGACCCGATTCGGCGAACGACAGGGCCGACTCGCCTGATGTCTTGTCGATGGCCGTCGAGGTGACGAACACGATGACGGCGAGCGGAACCAGAATGACGGCGATCGTCTTGAACTGGCGCTTCAGATAGGCCCAGGCACCTTCCTGGATGGCACCAGCGATCTCGCGCATGCGAGGCGAACCCTCGTCCTCGGCCATGACCTTCTTGACGAGGAAGAATCCGACGCCGAGAGCGAGAATGGCGGCCGCAGCTGACAACCACAGAACCGCCCACTCACCTCCCTGGAGCGTGAAGTCCTGCCAACCGCCTTCTGCGGCAATGAGTGAAGTCACCAGAAAACTCCTCGAGACAGATGGGGCGACCGGATGTCGCCCATTCGGGGCTTTGGAGAGTGTAGAGAAAAAGGGGTCCCTCCGGCACATTCGACCCGGGCCGAGCCGGAGCTGCCGCACTGCAACCGTTTTCACAGGGCAGGTTTCGGGGTCTCTGGGGGCCCAGGAGTAGCGTCAATGCCGGTTCACCGAGGGGTGGACCCCGAAGTCGGCCCATCGGCTTCGCCAGAAAGGTGCTCACAGCATGGCTCAGACCCTCATGAGACAGGCCCGCGGCCCGGTCACGGGAACCGCCAAGGCGACTCGCCGGCGCAAACCCTTCCTGCTCGACCTCTACAGCACGGCGGTCGGCAAGAAGTACGTGATGGCCATCACCGGTATCGGCCTCATCGGCTTCGTGGTGTTCCACATGATCGGCAACCTGAAGATGTACATGGGATCGTCCGATCTGAACGAGTACGCCCACTTCCTCGAGAAACTCCTGTACCCGATCCTGCCAAAGACCGTTCTCCTCTGGATCCTTCGAGCTGGCCTCATCGCCATGGCCGTGCTGCACGTGCACGCCGCCTATTCACTCACAGTTCTCAATCGCAAGGCCCGTTCGGTGAAGTACCAGAGCGCCCGCGACTACGAGGTCGCGAGTTTCGCCAGCCGTTCGATGCGGATCACCGGTGTGGTGGTTCTGCTCTTCATCGTGTGGCACCTTCTCGACCTCACGTTCGGCACGGTCAACAGCTACACGGGCACCAAGGTCATCGGTGGTTCCGATGACGGCCTGAAAGACGTCTACGGGGCTGTCGTGTATTCCTTCGACCGCATTCCGGTGGCGATCTTCTACATCCTCGCCAACATCGCACTCGGCGTGCACCTGTTCCACGGCGTGTGGAGCCTCTTCCAGTCGATGGGCTGGAACAATCCCCGCTTCAACAAGTGGCGTCGTCAGATCGCCGCCGGCATCGCCACCATCGTGGTGGTCGGCAACGTGTCGTTCCCCGTCGCGGCCATGGCCGGAATCGTCGGCTGACCGAAGGAGACAATGCAGATGAACACAAAGCTCGACTCCAAGATTCCCGGCGGCCCGGTCGAGGATGCCTGGAGCACCTACAAGGCCGACGTCAAACTCGTTGCTCCCAACAACAAGCGAAAGTTCAAGGTGATCGTCGTCGGCACGGGTCTGGCCGGTGCCTCGGCCGCTGCCACACTCGCTGAACTCGGCTACCAGGTCGACGCGTTCACGTTCCACGACTCGCCGCGTCGCGCACACTCGATCGCTGCTCAAGGTGGCATCAACGCCGCCAAGAACTATCAGGGTGACGGCGACAGCGTTCATCGCCTGTTCTACGACACCGTGAAGGGTGGCGACTTCCGCGCTCGCGAAGGAAACGTCCACCGGTTGGCCGAGGTGTCGGTCAACATCATCGACCAGATGGTCGCCCAGGGCGTTCCGTTCGCCCGTGAGTACGGCGGTTTGCTCGACAACCGCTCGTTCGGCGGTGCCCAGGTGAGCCGTACGTTCTACGCCCGCGGCCAGACCGGCCAGCAGTTGCTGCTCGGCGCCTACCAACAGTTGGCGCGTCAGATCGGACTCGGCAACGTGCGACTTTTCAACCGCACTGAACTCGTCGACGTGGTCACGATCGACGGTCGTTGCGCTGGCATCGTCACACGCGACCTCATGACCGGAGCGGTGTCCTCGCACGCCGCTCACGCCGTCGTCCTCGCCACCGGTGGATACGGCAACGTGTTCTTCCTCTCCACCAACGCCATGGCATGCAACGTCACGGCGGCTTGGCGGGCACATCGCCAAGGTGCGTACTTCGCCAACCCGTGTTACACGCAGATCCATCCGACGTGTATTCCGCAGAGCGACGAGACGCAGTCGAAGCTCACGCTCATGTCGGAATCGCTCCGTAACGACGGGCGCGTGTGGGTGCCGAAGAACCCCGACGACAATCGTCCGGCCGATCAGATTCCTGAAGAGGAGCGCGACTACATCCTCGAGCGTCTGTACCCGAGCTACGGAAACCTCGCTCCGCGCGACATCTCGTCGCGTGCCGCCAAGCGTTCGGTCGATTCCGGTCGCGGAGTCGGCCCACTGAAGAACGGCGTGTACCTCGACTTCAGCGATGCGATCAACCGTCTCGGCAAGAACGTGGTCGCCGAGCGCTACGGCAACTTGTTCGAGATGTACGAGCGCATCGCCGGTGAGAATCCCTACGACGTGCCGATGCGCATCTACCCGGCCTCGCACTACACGATGGGCGGACTGTGGGTCGACTACGAACTCATGACCACCATTCCCGGCCTGTACGCCGCTGGTGAGGCCAATTTCTCCGATCACGGCGCCAACCGTCTGGGAGCATCGGCCCTCATGCAGGGTCTGGCCGACGGGTATTTCGTGTTGCCTTACACCATTGGCAACTACCTCGCACCGATGCTCAACAAGCCCATCCCGGGCACCGATCACGATGCGTTCAAAGTGGCCGAACAGGCCGCCCGCGAGCGTTTTCAGGGGTACCTCGATATCGGCGGAACTCGTTCGCCCGACTGGTTCCACCGTGAACTCGGCAAGATCATCTGGGACTACTGCGGTATGGAGCGCACCCAGCAGGGCCTCGAGAAGGCCTTGTCGGAACTGCCGGCTCTCTACGACGAATTCAAGAAGGACCTGCGGGTCACCGGAGACGGAACGAGCCTCAACCAGACGCTCGAGAAGGCCGGTCGTGTCGACGACTTCTTCCAACTCGGCATGCTGATGTGCCGTGATGCGCTCGAGCGCAACGAGAGTTGCGGCGGGCACTTCCGGGCCGAGTATCAGACCGACGACGGCGAGGCTCTGCGCGACGACGAGAACTTCGCTCATGTCGCCGCGTGGGAATGGACCGGTGACCCCACCAAGTCGACACGCCACACCGAAGCCCTCGAATTCAACGCCGTCCATCTCGCCACCCGGAGTTACAAGTGAGCAACCATCTTTCGAACCTCACCCTCAAGGTCTGGCGTCAGTCGGGCCCCGATGACCGCGGGCACTTCGAGACGTACGCGATCGACTCGATCTCCGACGAAGCCTCGTTCCTCGAAATGCTCGACGTCCTCAACGAGACGTTGATCGGCGAGAACAAGGAGCCGGTCACGTTCGATCACGACTGTCGCGAGGGCATCTGCGGAACGTGCTCGCTCATGATCAACGGACAGGCCCACGGACCGGAACGGGCCACGGCTACTTGTCAGCTCCACATGCGCAAGTTCAAGAGCGGAGACGAGATCGTGATCGAGCCCTGGCGCGCCACGGCCTTCCCGATCGTGAAGGATCTCATGGTCGATCGCTCGGCCTTCGATCGCATCATCGAATCGGGCGGCTACATCACGGCTCCCACCGGAGGTGCACCCGACGCCAACCTCATCCCGATCCCGAAGCCGGTGGCCGACGCGGCCATGGACGGCGCTGCGTGCATCGGTTGCGGAGCCTGCGTCGCTGCGTGTCCGAACGGCGCCGCAAACCTGTTCACCGCTGCCAAGGTCTCGCACCTGAACCTGCTTCCGCAGGGACAAGCCGAGCGTTACAAGCGGGTCGAGAACATGGTCGAGACGATGAGCGAGCACTTCGGTTCGTGCACCAACCACGGTGAGTGCGAAGCGGCTTGTCCGAAGGAGATCTCGATCGACATGATCGCTCTCATGAACAAGGACTATCGCGCCGCCAAGTTCAAGAATCGCAAGGAACTCTCGCGTAACTGATTTTCTCGACCGCTACGACACCGTGGTCGTGTAACGGTTGGTGGCCACCACGTCACCGCACTCCAAGGTGAGATCGAGTGTGATGTCTCCCGCCGTGTAGGGCGCGCTGATCGTCACCGTCCCGATGTAGCTGCATTCGTCGGCGTCGACGTCGCCTTCCCACTTCCACTCGCGCCGCACGCCGGTGGAGTCGATCACCACTGCGGTCACCTCGACGTCTTCGAGCGCATGATGCAGATCGCTCACGGCGTGGACGTCGAGCGTGATTTCGTCGCCGGGGACGAGTGACAGCGGTGGGCGATCGGCCACGACGATCACTGGTCGGCAGGCCTCGGCCACGGCGGTGTAGCCGAGTTTGGGTACCCGCTGGTGGTCGAGAACGCTCCATGACACCATGGGCATCGCATCGTTCAATGCGAAAAGGCAGAAGCCCCCTGTCGGACGGTATTTCAGGCGACGCAGAGTTTCGATGTGATGTTTGAGAAGATCGGCCTGATACACCTGCGTCGCCATCCGCCACTCGTCGAACGATGAGAACTCTGACGGCGGAACGTGGCGATCGAAGATCTCTTTCTGTAGTCCGTGCTCGCGACGCAGCTGTTCCCAGTCGAGATGAGGCCAGTTGCGAGAGTCGATGAAGTCGCTTGACTCAGGGACGGCCTGAGCTCCGAATTCGCTGACGAAACGAACGAGGCGCGGGAGACGCGACGCGAAGTCGGGGAGATCGCGTTCGTTCCCGTGGTACCAACCGAAATACAGGTGAGAGTCGGTTCCGTCGAGCTGCGGGAAGTGAGGGAGGACTCCACTGTGCGCAATGGTGGTGCGGGTCTCGTCAGCTTTCTCGAAGGCTCGCTTCACCCACCGGTCGAGCACGCTCTTGTTCCAACTCGGGAGTTGATGTCCTACGAGGAAGGGAATCGCCAGTTTCTTGGCGTCGAACTCCTCGCCATCGCCGATACTGAGCGTGAAGGGTTCGTTGTGGGCGCACCACAACGCGATCGACGGATGATGTCCGAGAACGTTGACGGCCTCGGCGGCTTGTCGCACTGCCTGACGTCGGATCTGACGGGCATAACCCCACTGCAGGGGAAAGTCCTGCCAGACCAGAATCCCCATCTCGTCGGCGGCGTCGTACAACTCGGGTCTCGACACGTGCCCGTGTACTCGCACCAAGTCGAGTCCGGCCTCCTTGGCAAGAGCGATGTCGCGGCGAAGGTCCTCGGGAGAGGCACCAGCCAGATCGGCCCGAGTCGGGGCGAGGTTGGCTCCTTTCACGAAGAGCCGTTCGCCGTTCACCGAGAACGACCATTCGCTCACCGAGACCTCGCGCAGTCCGGTGCGTCGCGTGCAGTCGTGACTCAGTTCGCCGTCGACGATCACCTCGAGGGTCACGTCGGTGAGCGGTTGTTCACCGAGGCTCCAGGGCCACCACAATTTCGGATCGTCGACATCGACGTTCCAGTCGACGTGGTTGAGACCGACCGCCAATGTCTTCACTCGTTCGTCGGACACACGTCCGTCGATGAGGGTGCGTAGTTTCACCTGTCGTTCGCGGTCGCTGTCGAGGCGAGTGTGAAGTCGGAGATTGGCTCGGGACTCGTTGGCGTCGCGACACGTGACGCGCCACGCGTCGATGCGCACTGGGCCGGTGGTTTCGAGGCGAACTGTCCGCCACAATCCTCCAGGGTTGAACGTCGGAGCGATGCAGTCCCAGTGCTGGAACACACCGGTGATGTTTCGCTTCGACTTCTTGTCACGTTGAGGCGCACAGGTGGCCGACACGGCGAGAACGTGTTCGGTGTCGAGACGGGAAAGAGCCGTCACGTCGTAGGCATGGGGAAAGAAGTAGCCCTCGGGATCGCCGATGTATGCGCCGTCGAGCCAGACATCACCTTGGTAGAAGATTCCGTCGAAGACGACGAATCGACGGCGACCTTCGGAAGGGGCTTCGATGTCGAAGTCGCGCCGGTACAGAAAGGGTCCGTCGTGGTGAGCGAAGTCGGGGTCGCTCTGCCAGTGACCGGGAACTTGTGTCACGGCCCACTCGTCGTGGTCGTAATCGAGACCGACACCGTTGCGCAACAACGTGTCGTCGGCGGCCGCGATTCGCCACTGACCCGTGAAGTCGAGGGTCGTCCAGCGATCGTGCGTTCGTGCATCGTGATCGGTCGAACTCACGACGACGACGGTAGTGGGTCGACCGTGTCGGCGCCGATGCCACCGCCGGTGGGAGATCGCATTCCGCAAGAAGTACTGTCGGGTCATGGCTGCTGACTCCCGTCCGACCACCTTGCGTGAACTCCGAGCTTCGGGCTGGGTGTCCCGACCGGTCAAAGAAGAGATGCGCCTCAATGCCGTGGCCCGTATCTCGGCTGGCCAACCGCTCTTCGAGGGTGTGCTCGGTTACGAAGACACCGTCATGCCACTTCTCGAGAACGCGATTCTCGCCGGCCACGACGTGATCTTCCTCGGAGAGCGCGGCCAGGCCAAGACGCGCATGATTCGCAGCCTCACCGGACTCCTCGACGAATGGATGCCCATCGTGGCCGGGAGCGAGATCAACGACGATCCCTACGAGCCGATCTCCAAGCACGCTCGCGACCTCGTTGCCGACAAGGGTGACGACACGCCGATCGCCTGGGTACATCGAGACGATCGCTTCGGTGAGAAGTTGGCCACCCCCGACACGTCGATCGCCGATCTGATCGGCGAAGTCGATCCGATCAAGGTGGCCGAAGGTCGTTATCTGAGCGACGAGCTCACTCTCCATTACGGCCTCGTTCCGCGCACCAACCGAGGCATCTTCGCCATCAACGAACTTCCTGATCTCTCGGAGCGCATCCAGGTGGGTTTGCTCAACGTTCTCGAAGAGCGTGACGTCCAGATCCGTGGTTACAAGATTCGCTTGCCTCTCGACGTCTTGCTCGTCGCCTCGGCCAACCCCGAGGACTACACCAACCGCGGTCGCATCATCACACCCCTGAAGGATCGATTCGGCAGTCAGATTCGTACGCACTATCCGCTCGATGCCGACACCGAAGTCGAGATCGTTCGCCAGGAAGCCCGGCCTCCCTCGGTGGGCGACATCACGGTGGCCGTACCCCACTACATGGAGCGCGTGGTCGCCACTTTCAGCCAGCTGGCTCGCAGTAGCAGTCAGGTCAATCAGCGCAGTGGTGTGAGCGTTCGTCTCAGTGTGTCGAACTACGAAGTGATGTCGGCCAACGCACTTCGCCGTGGGCTACGTCTCGGTGAGACCTACGTGGTTCCGCGAGTGTGCGATCTCGACGCCTTCGCCGCCGCATCAGGTGGAAAGATCGAAGTGGAAGCCCTGGAAGACGGTCGCGAGGGCCAAGTTCTTCGCGATCTCGTGAAGTCGGCGGTTCTCGCAGTGTTCCGCGACATGGTGAGTCCGCAGTACTCGGTCGACATCGTGACCGCCTTCGAGGAAGGCGCTGTCGTGAGCACCGGCGAGGACGTCCCGTCGGTCACCCAGGCGGCGCTCGCCGATCAGATTCCAGCCCTTCAGCCGGCCATCGGCGAACTCACCGGAGGAGACACCAGCGCGGCGGCAGTGGCTGCCGCGGTCGAGTTCGTCCTCGAGGGACTACATCTCTCGAAGCGACTCAACAAGGATGCGAGTTCGGTGTCGGGCGGCACCTACCGCGCCCGCTGACCGGATCGTCGCCCGTCAGTTCCCGCGGTTCTTCTCGATGGCGGCGATCAGGCGATCGGTTTCGCTGCGATGCTCGTGCACCAGCCGCACCAGCCAGAAGCGCATGAAACGAGCCATCGAATACCGGATGAACAAGGCTGTCCCGGCGATCACGAGGGCGAGTCCGATGAGAGTTCCGGTGGCGAGAAAGGCGACCTGATCACCCAAGTCGCTGGTTCCACTCGCCTGGAAGCCACCGAGTACCGCGAGTACGACGCCCACCACGATCGCCAACGCACCGACGACGAGCAGAACACGTTCGCGGTCGCCTTTGGCGCCGCGCAATTTCATGTCGCCGATCTCTTCGGTGAAAGCCTGTACTCGGTCCTCGTTCATGTTCTTTCTCCTGTGTGAAGCATCGCACAATACGTCGTGATGATGGCTGAACTCATGGGTCACTCCGATCGCCGAGGTAGGCACTGGTCAGAGCCTCTTCGCCGATTTCATCGGCCGGTCCCGACACTTGCACCACTCCGTGCGCCATGACGATCGCCCAATCGGCGACGCCGAGGACGGTGCGAGCGAATTGCTCGACCACCAGGATCGACACCCCTTCGGAGGCGATGCGGGCGACCTGCTCGTAGAGCTCACTGACGATCTTGGGAGCCAGACCCATCGACAGTTCGTCGATGAGAAGTACCGCTGGGTCGACGGCGAGGGCACGGGCGAGTGACAACATTTGCTGTTCGCCGCCCGACATGGTTCCGGCCAATTGCGTGCGTCGCTCGGCGAGCCGCGGGAAGCGCCTGTACGCGTCGTGTTCGATCTGTTCGAGGGAGCGACCACTGAATGTGGCCATGACGAGGTTTTCGCGCACCGTGAGATTGGGAAAGATGCCGCGTCCCTCGGGGATGGTGCACACGCCGGCCCGTGAGAGCGCATCGGCCGAGGCTCCGGTGACATCGCGGCCGGCCACGACGAGTTGACCGGACGACGGGCGAAGAAGTCCGCTCACCACCTTGATGGTCGTGCTCTTGCCCGCGCCATTCGGACCGAGAAGGGCCACCACCTGGCCGGGTTCGATGGCGAACGAGATGTCGTGCATGACCTCGATCGCCCCGTAACCGGCGCGAATGTGACGTAGTTCGAGGATGGGTTGGTTCACGACGCCCCCAGGTAAGCCTCGAGAACACGTGGATTCTGGCGGACCTCGGCCGGCGGACCGTCGGCAATGATCTCGCCGAGGTCGAGAACGAAGATGTGATCGCACACTCGCATCACGAGATCCATGTCGTGTTCGACGAGAAGAACCCCGAGTCCCTCGTCAGCGAGTGAACGGAGCAGGCTTCCGAGATGCTCGCTCTCGATGTCGGAGAGACCCGACGCCGGTTCGTCGAGCAGAAGAAGCTTGGGTTTGGTGGCGAGAGCGCGAGCGATCTCGACGAGGCGAGCCGATCCGGTGGGCAGGTCGCCGGCGGTGCGATCGGCGACGTCGGTCAGGCCGACGCGAACGATCAACTTCTCGACGGTCGACGAAACGTTCGTGAGCATGGCGAGTTCTGCAGCGACGCGGATGTTGTCGCGAACGGTGAGCGACGAGAAGAGTTCGAGTCGCTGGAAGGTGCGCGCCACACCGCGTTGGGCTCGTTTGTGCGGAGCGAGGTGAGTCACGTTCTCGCCGTCGATGCTCACCGAGCCGGCCGTGGGATCCTGGATCCCGTTGATCACATTGAAGAGCGTCGTCTTGCCGGCGCCATTGGGTCCGATCAGCCCGGTCACCTGTCCCGCTTTGGCCAGGAGAGTGGCGCCGCTCACCGCCATCACGCCACCGAAGCGCACCATGATCTGGTCGACGTACAGGAGGGCCATCAGATACTCACCCGAAGTTCGCGTTCGGCCTGCTCGATTTCCTCACCAGTGAACGATCGGTCGAGTCCGAGGACGTCGGGGGAGTCCTTGTGCACGCGGGGTTCGTTCTCGATCATGCGTTGCGCACCGAGTCCGATGACGGCCACCAGGATGACGACGGCGACGAGGCGCTGACCAGTCACGTCGAGTGCGGTGCTCCAGTCGACGCCCCCGCACAGGACGAGCCCGGCCGCCAGATACAGGATCGTGCTGTTTCGTCGGGTGCGATGAGTGGAGTCGACGATGGCGGCGAGATTGGGTGTGACGGCGAGGAACCACACCACTCCGGTTACGAAGAACGACCAGTGCGACAGAACATCGGCTGCGGTGAGCGCCCAGATGACGATGGCGCCGAGGCCGGCGAACGAGATGAGACCCCATCGGCTCTGGAGTGATCGGAACGATTCGGCAGTCTGCAGTGCGGCACCGTTGGGGTTGCGGCCGAGGGTGATGCCGATGGTGCCAGGCAGAACCTTGGCCAGATTCTTCAGCGACGGCACGACACTGGCCAGGATCGAGTTGCCGCCCAACAGGATTCCGCCGAAGAACGCACCACCGACGGTGCCGACACCTCCCACGACGGCGAGCAGCACGACGGGCAAGCTTTGGGTGAAGTCGTAGTGCTGCGGGCTGACCTTGTCGCCGGCGAGTGCACCGGCACAGGCACCGATTCCGGCCGACATGGCGAAGGCGATCACCTTGGTGCGCGTGAGATTCATGCCGAGTGTCGCCGCTGCGGCCGGTGAGTCCTTCAAGGCGATGAAACGTCGACCGAGGCGACTTCGTCGGACGCTCACCACCAATAGACCGAGTATCGAAAAAGCCACGGACGCGAGGATCAATCGTGAACGTGGAGAACCGATGTCGACGAAGGGGACGTCGAGAACCGGAACGGCGATGTTGCCGGTCTGGAAGGTCTGACGCTGGTTGAACACGAGCTTCGACACCAGCACCGCGAACGCTGCTGTGCTCAAAGCGAGATAGATGCCGGTGAGGCGTAGAGCTGGTAGGGCGACGATCGCTCCCACCAGCGCCACGATCAGAATCGCCGCTACGAACGTCAGCAGATTTCCGTTGCCGGGCAACTTGGCCATGGCGATCGCACCGAGTCCGGCGAACGTGAGAGGTGCGAGCGACATCTGTCCGGCGTATCCCGTGAGCGGCACGAGCGACAGGGCGACGATGGCGAACGTGAAGCCGTTGAGGAGGAGAAGGGTGTTGGCTCGGGTGAGCATTCCCGAGATACCGATCGTGATGGTGATCAAGGTGACGGCGCCGAGAATCGCCGTACTCCACTGCGGCACCCGTGACTCCTCGCGGAATCGGGTGACGCCGGCGCGCAGACGTGATTGTGGACGGGCCAACAGAGCGACGAAGAGGATGATGGTCGGAATCGACGCCCGTACACCCGAGAGCGAGAAGCCGAAGAACGACTGAGGGAACCACGACGAGTCGGAATACGCGAGGTAGTAGGCGTCGAGAAGTCCGAGGAGGGCGGCTCCGAAGAAGGTGAGGGGCAGGTTCTTCAGCCGGCCGATGATCGCCGCCGCGTAGGCATTGATCACGAGGAGGACCAAGGGTTCGATGTTGAGTTGCTGTTCGCCGGCCAGCAGGATTCCGGCCAACGCGGCGAGCGAGGCGCTGATCGCCCAGGCGAACATCGACACCCGATCGGGACGGGCGCCGTTCAGTTCGGTGAGGCTCCGGTCGTCGACCACCGCGCGCATGGCCACGCCCATCCGCGTCTTGTAGAGCACGATGCGCAGGACGATCGCAACCAAGATGGCGCAGCCGAAGGTGATGATGCGATGCCAGGAGACGTTGATGCCGCCGATGGCAACGCTGTTGCCCTCGAAGAACTTGAGGAAGGCCTCTCGACTCGAGTCACTCGGCCAGATCCAGTTGGCGAGCCCGATCATGAAGGCGAACAACGCCACCGTGACCGACAGTCGCACGACCTCGGTGGTTCCCTGCAAGCCGCGCATCACCACGCGTTCGGTGAGGATGCCGAACAAAGGCGCGAGGACGAACAGGGTGAGGAACAGTGCGATCGGTGCCGGAAGGTCCCAGTCGAATCGCAACTGCCAGTAGGTGAACGCGGCCAGCATCCCGGTCGCGCCGTGAGCGAGATTGAAAATGCCCGACGTCGTGTACGTGACGACGAGTCCGCTGGCCACCACCGCGTAGATCGCACCGGTCGACAGACCGATGATGGTGAAGGTCAGCAGTTCCTGCATGCAGGTTCTCCGTCCGGCCGATCAGTCCGTCGGAACCGGTCAGTTCTCGCGTGTGGGATCGATGCCCTGGGTCGTATCGCCGAAGTCACCAGCGAGTTCGGCGATACCTGGATCGTCGCAGTGCCAGCCGTTGCCGTTGTCATCGGCGCTACCGAGCACGGGGAAGACTCGTACCCACTCGCCGTTGTCGATACCCATGATGATTCCGCACTCGGGTGGCATTCCCTTGGCTGGATTCGACTCGGTGTGTAGGCCTCCGGCGTTCCACGACGTGATCGTCTTGGCCGCAGCGAGCACACACTCGCGCTCGAGAACGTTGTTGTTGGAGTCGAGGCACTTGTTGGCCGCCGTGGCGAACAGCAAGTAGGCCGACGTGGCCTGTAGGCCGAGACCGGCGATGCGTCCGTTCGGATTGTGGGCGGCCATCATGTCGAGGTACGACCGCATGCCGGGGAACTGGTCGGCCTCTTCGAACGGTGCGTACGCCGTACGTACACGGAAACCCTCGGTCGCTGTGGAGTTGCCCTCGGCCACCATCTGTTCGGTGTAGTGGTTGGCGTCAGCGAAGACCAGTTCGGGAACGTAACCCACTTCGCGCATGGCCTTGTAGAGGAGAATCAAGTTGCCGGGCTCACCGACGAAGGCCATGGTCGAGACATCGCCGTCCTTCAACTTCTGTGCGAACGGAACCCAGTTGGCCTCCCCGGTGGGCGAGTAGGCGATCATCTGCGTGACTTCGTAGCCGCCAACAGCGTCCATTCCGGCGGCGATCTGATCGGCGTTGATCTTGGTGATCGTGACGTCGGAGTAGACGATCGCCGTGTTCTTCACGGCGTCGGGATACGTCTCGGCGCCCCACTTCAACCAGCCAATCGGCTTCACGTAGGCCGGGTTGGGCAGTGGCTGGACCTTGCCGTTGCCTTCGGCGGCCGCCGTCGAGACGGTGTAACCGGGGACGCTCACCATGCCGCATTCGTGGAATCGCGGGTACATCTGGTCGTCGAAGACCCATCCACCACCCACCATGGCGAACACTTCGGCGCAGGCCTGTTCGATGGCTGCTGGAACGTTGAAGAGCTTGCCGTCGAGGTCGACGACCTCGATCGGTAGACCACGGATACCGCCCTGCTCGTTGCACCATCCGGCGAAAGCCTTGGCGGCGTCGAGCATCTCGACGGTGAGGCCGGGGGCTCCTTCGTAGCCGTGATCGTTCTGCGTACCGAGTTTCAGCGTGTCGCCGCCGTTCTGACCGTCGGCGATGGTGGGAACACCGGCATCAGTGGCGGGACCGCAGGGACTTTCCATGGTTCCGAACATGGGGACAGCCGGTGCCTCGGTGGCCGGCGGTGCCTCGGAGTCGGTGGGGGCCGAGGTGGCTGCTGGCGCGTCGGTAGCCGGAGCAGCTGTGGTGGCCGCGTCGTCGCTCTCGCGGTTCGAGCACGCCACGGTGATCGTGAGCAATGCACCCAGCACGACCGCTCCTCGGAGTCGACGGCGTGACGAATCGGTCGAACGTGCGACTACTTGCATGGTTCCCCCTCTGTCGGTTTCGACGCCCCCGCGTCGCCCGGTCGTGACGTCGACACTAGCAACGCCCGGTGTGCCCGCGTCAGACGACTTCTGCTACGAATGACTCTGTGTCAGGAGCATCTATCGGGTCCCTCCACGGAGACTCCTTCGTCGCTCCTCTCGAAGTGGCCTATCCCTACAGTCGAACAGTCGGAACGGCCCTGTCCCGTTTCTTCACGTCGCTGAAGGAAGGTCGTCTCGAGGGGACGAAAGGGAGCGATGGGCGGGTCTACTTTCCACCAGCTGAATTCGACCCTCAAACCGGTGAGCAGCTCACCGAATGGGTGACGCTTCCCGAGACGGGGCATGTCGTCACCTGGGCCTGGCAGTCCACGCCGGCGCCGGATCAGCCACTCGATCGCCCGTTCGCGTGGGCGCTGATCGCTCTCGACGGAGCCGACGTTCCGCTGTTGCATGCGGTCGACGCCGGTTCGATCGACGCCATGTCAACCGGGATGGCTGTGAAGGTGCGCTGGGCCGCCGAGCGAGGAAACGGGATCACCGACATCGCTTGTTTCGAACCCGTGTCCGATGTGTCGGGAGGAAGGTCATGAGCGAGGCCGACGGCATCGTGCGACTCCGTCAACCAATCGGCGTCGAGTACTCGTGGTCGGCCGGACCCAACGCCACCAGTCATCTGTCGGGTCTGATGAACGGCAAGCTGATCGGGAAACGGTGTCCGAGTTGCACTCTCGTGTACTTCCCGCCACGTAACGGCGTGTGCCCGAAGTGCGCCGCCATCCTCGCCGAAGACGTCGAAGTCGGACCGAAGGGAACCATCTCGACGTTCTGTGTGGTGAACGTTCCGTTCCTCGGCCAGAAGGTCAAGATCCCGTACGTCGCAGCGCAGATCGTGCTCGACGGAGCCGACATTTCCATGCAGCACCTCATCCAGGAATGCGAAGCCGACGAAGTTCGTATCGGCATGCGTGTCGAGCCGGTGTGGAAAGATCGATCGGAGTGGGGACCGACTCTCGAGAGCATCGCCCATTTCCGTCCCACCGGTGAACCCGATGCGGCCCTCGGTTCGAAGGCGGGTGAGAGCTGATGCGTGACGTCGCCATCGTCGCCACCGCCCAACGGCCGAGTCAGATCGGTACCCAGCTCACCTCGGTCGAGCTCATCTTGCCTGTCGTCGCTGAAGCGGTGAAGAACGCCGGAATCCAACGTCAGGACGTCGGATTCTGGTGTCACGGAAGTTGCGACTACATGAGTGGGCAGCCGTTCAGTTTCGTCGCCGCGGTCGACGCCATCGGTGCCTGGCCGCCCATCGTCGAGAGTCATGTGGAAGGAGATGGCGCACTTGCGCTGTACGAAGCGTGGGTCAAGTTGCAGACTGGCGAATGCGATATCGCCGTTGTGTTCGCGAACGGCAAGACCACGTCGGGACCCATCGATCGCATTCTCACATTGCAAGCCGATCCGTACTTCGTGACTCCACTCTGGCCCGGTTTCGATGCCATGGCTGCGCTACAGGCCCGAGCCTGTCTCGATGCCGGAGTCGTGACCGAGGAGCAGATGGCCGAAGTCGCAGTACGTAGCCGTCGTGACGCCAAGTCGAATGCTGTTGCGCATCTGAAGGGCGATTACACGGTC
>Ga0136656_1000112_pt1 | contig 24234 bp, 18 predicted proteins | sample CPBDNA_9_FD_94862 | JGI IMG/M metagenome (GOLD analysis project Ga0136656, IMG submission 94862) | Freshwater to marine salinity gradient microbial communities from Chesapeake Bay, USA - CPBay_Sum_15_0.8_DNA (version 2) | ecosystem: Environmental > Aquatic > Marine > Coastal | place: USA...
ATAAATAGTTGCTGTTCCAGATATTGCTGATGGTAGTCCTGCACCTCCACTGGGCTGAGTAAGTCCAGAAGAGGCGTTCACCCCGGGACCACCAGCTCCGCCGCCGCCAGCTCCTGAGCAAGGATAACAGCTACTACCAGTACCTCCAGCAAATCCCTGTCCAGTAATACCAGCACCTCCAGTTAGTCCACCATTATGAGTTCCTCCTCCTCCAGATCCTCCAGGATTAGCTGCCGCAGTAGGACTCTCTGATGCTCCTCTACCACCTCCATTTGCAGTGATTATTGTTCCAATGCTTGAGTTACCACCATTAAGAGCAATATTAGATCCTGATGGATTTCTAGCACCTACACCTCCTGATCCAATATTAATAATATGTATACCATTTATAGATGTTGATCCAGATACAAAACCTCCAGCTCCGCCACCGCCACCTTGATATCCTCCACCTCCGCCGCCGCCACCGGCTACAACTAGATATTCAACTGTACCCTCCTTTGTTGTATTAAATATACCATTAGATGTAAAGGTATGCACTTTATAAGTCGTTCCATTTTCAACAATTGTTGTCTCTGTACCTCCTGTTGCTGCAAATGTTGTTGGCACAATTACCTGGGTTATTGGATATCTAATTATTACTATACCTGAACCTCCAGCTCCTCCAGTTGAACTTCCAGAGGTACTAGATCCTCCATTTCCACCATTACCTGTATTTGCAAGTCCATTAGATCCTGATGTAATATTTGCATTTCTTTGTGCTCCAGATCCTCCTTCTGCATAAATAGTTGCTGTTCCAGATATTGCTGATGGTAGTCCTGCACCTCCACTGGGCTGAGTAAGTTCAGAAGAGGCGTTCACCCCGGGACCACCAGCTCCGCCGCCGCCAGCTCCTGAGCAAGGAGAACAGCTACTACCAGTACCTCCAGCAAATCCCTGTCCAGTACTACCAGAACCTCCAGTTAGTCCACCAGCATGAGTTCCTCCACCTCCAGAGCCTCCAGCATTAGCTGCCGCAGTAGGATTCTCTGATGCTCCTCTACCACCTCCATTTGCAGTGATTATTGTTCCGATACTTGAATTGCCCCCATTAGTAGCGGGGGACCCACCACTTCCAACTCCTCCATTACCAATATTGATATCATATGAACTATTTATAAATGATGTAGAACCAGATACAAATCCTCCTGCTCCACCTCCACCTCCTTGATAGCCAGCTCCGCCTCCACCTCCACCTGCTACAACTAGATACTCAATAGTACCCTCGGTTGTCACATTAAAGGTTCCATTGGATGTGAAGGTATGGACTTTATAAGTAGTTCCATTTTCAACAATTGTTGTCTCTGTGCCTCCTGTTGCTGCAACTATTGGCGTTATCACTGTTGGAGGTGCTTTGTCTATGATACCATCTTTGGTAATTAGAATTGATTTACTCACTCCTCCACCACTTAAATTTACTCTTATAAAATTATCATTATAATCTAGTTCTCCATTAATAGCTTTAAATGCTATATCTAAAGTTTGACTAGAATTGACTGTAATACCAGGACTAATTTTAATTAATTCTGGATAAAGCTTAGAGCTACAGGTTCCAGCAGTTATCGTATATGTCTTAGCTGTATCATCTATACAAACTCTCCATTGTGAATTCTGATAATTATTTTTGGACAGTTGTTGAGCTCTTAATAATGTAGTATATAAAGATTCATGAGCAGAAACTAAATCATTACGTATAATGACACTAGAGACTAAAGGGGTTGTAATAGCAATCAAAATTGCAATTAAAACCATTACTAGAGTTATTTCTATCAATGTAAATCCTTTATATACCCTTCTCATATTTAATTAAGCTTGGAAATTACCCACAAGACTATAAATTGGTAATAGAATGGCCACCGCTAAAAATACAACTCCTCCCCAAACTATAATCAATAAGGCTGGTTCTAATAAAACTGCAATATTTTTAGCAATTTGTTCTGATTCTTGCTCATATCTATCTCCTAATTGATATAATACTTCTGGTAATTTACCTGACTCTTCTCCAGCAGTTATAATTTCTTGTGCAGCAAATGGGAATATAGCATCTGTTTTTTTCTTATTTCCATCAAATATATTATGAAAACTTTTACCACTTTGAATATAATTAGCTAAAAAGTCAGTATATTCTTTATACATATAGTAATCATGTACTTTTGATAAGGATAATAAAGACTTAGTAATAGGGATACCTGAGTTTAATAACATAGCAAGGTTATATGAGAATCTAGATACTTCAGTTTTTACTATTAAATCATTAAATACTGGTAAATGAAACAATAACCATTGTCCAGATTTTCTTGTAGCGGGAAAAATAAAGAGTAATAGGATTGAAAGTATTAATGTTCCTATTATTGCAGGAATAATAATATACCAGTATTTAGCCATTATTTCTCCAATTTGAATTAATATCTTTGTCATTATTGGTAATTTTACATTCATATTAGAAAACACCTGTCCTATTCTTGGTAAAATAAAGGTTGATACTCCTATACCTAAAACAATAACTAATGTAAATACGAATACAGGATAGAATAGAGCTGACCTTAATTGGGATCTACGTCTTTGATCTTTATCTAGGGAAATAACAGTTCTTCTAATCTTATCTGCTAGATTACCTGATTCCTCACCAATTTTAATTAAAGAAATTAAAAAGTCTGGTAAAAAATTATGTTCTTCCATTGTTTGAGACAAATTACTTCCACTCTCTACACTACTTAACATTGAATACAGTATTTTTTTTAATGACTTATCTTGAGTATTCTTATGTAAGATACGCAAAGAGGTATTTACTCCCATCCCTGATCCTACTAGTAAAGCTAAGTTATCTAAGAAAGTTTTTTTTGCTTTGGTAACTTTACTACTTCCTCTTCTCACCTTAGTATGTTTTGGGGCTTGAGTCGACAAAGATTTTTTTGAATACAATGTATCAATCTCAGTCAAAATAGACTGATTGTTAGGATCTCCGCTCACATTAGCATTTTGCTCTGATGCTACATAATCAGCATTAATTGCTTGATTGGGAGTGTCTACTTTACCATTAGATGTATTTTTTTTCTTAAAAAACATATATTTTAATTATATTCTTCTGGTACTTGTGCTACTCGGAGAATTTCATCTAAAGTAGTAACCCCTATTTTTACTTTTTCTATTCCATCTTCAAACAGTGATAAAGATCCTTGTTTACGAGATACTTTAGCTATTATATCAGAGGTGGGTTTATGTAATACTAATTCTCTTAATTCTTCTGACATTTCTATTAATTGATAAATTCCACTTCTACCTTTATACCCTGTAAATCCACAGTTTACACATCCTTTACCTCGATATAATGTCAATCTTTCTTCTGAGAAAAATCTTTCTAAAGAATATCCTACAGTTTCCTCTAACTCTGATCTATTAACTGTATATGTATAGACACAAGCTGAACATATTTTACGAATTAATCTCTGAGCTACAATCAACTGTAATGTAGTAGATAATAAGAATGGGTCAATATCCATATTAAGAAGTCTTGGCAAGGTGCTTTCTCCATCATTAGCATGAACTGTTGAAAATAGTAAATGTCCAGTTAAAGCTGCGTTGATGGCAATTTGGGCGGTCTCATCATCTCTAATCTCTCCTACTAGAATAATATTAGGATCTTGACGTAAAATTGATCTTAAACCACGAGCAAATGACAAATCTGTCTCCTTATTAACTTGTATATGATTAACACCTTCAATCTTATATTCAACTGGATCTTCGATGGTAGTAATATTCCTACCTTCATCATTAACTGTCTTTAATATAGAATACAGTGTTGTAGACTTACCTGATCCAGTAGGACCTGTCACCAATATCATACCGAATGGTTTTTGAGATGCTTTTCTTAATATTTTAATATTTTTTTCATTCAGTCCTAATGTATCCAGAGTAATATTAGATAATGTATTTACAAGTACTCTAAGTGCGATTTTTTCTCCATAAACAGTAGGTAAAATAGATACACGGACATCTGTAACTGAACTATTCTTTTGAAAACGAATAGCCCCATCTTGTGGTATAAAGTGTTCATCTGTTCTTAGTTGAGAATTAACTTTTATTAAATTAAGTATATTTTCATAATATGACAAGGGTATACTTCCAACATCTTGTAACATTCCATCTACCCTAAATCGAATCCTAACAGTTTTGTTATATTGTGGTTCAAAGTGAATATCTGACACTCTTTCCTCTAAAGCTTCTTCTATAATTTCTTCTACAATTTCTGGAGCGACTGTATCAAATTTATCTATAATTGATATAAATCTAGATGATAGAGGTGCTTTATAATTCAACAAACAACTATCTATATCTTGTGTTAGAGAGTAACCAAACTTTATTGGTTTATTGAATAGTTTAATAAGTTCTTGTTCTAAATCTTTTTTTTCTATAACTTCTTTTTTACCTCCTATAAATCCAGTTCTTTCTTCTTTTTTAACAATAAGTGTGGCATTACCTTGCAATACTACTATATTGTCTGATGCGATTTGTATACTGTCATCTGTGTCTTTAAAGTAAACTAATCTTAATTCTCTAGCTATAGACTCAGGTATCTTAGTTACATTGCTTTTAGCTGGAATAAAAGTATTAAGATCAAAGTAAGGTACTGCTAAATGCTCTGCTAAAGCTTGTCCTATAATATCATAAGTAATGATATTATTTTGCACTAAGTAATCTATAGCAATAGCTGGGTCATTATTAGTACTTGAAAGTGCTGCCTTACAATCATCTGGGGCGATGTATTGGGTATTTACTAATAAATCTAATATTTCTTTTGGTTCCATAATATATTTTTTAATTTTATTATTTTAATAATATCACATAACATATTTTATGTCATTAGCACCTGTTTTATAGCATCTGCTAATTGACTAATTGAAACTTCTGATTTCACATAGTAAGCGGTTATCCCCAATTTTTCAACCCTAGCTTTATCTTCTGGCTGACCTAAATTAGTCATGACGATTATTTTGATTGATTTACTTTTCTTTCTCACATTTTCTAGTATAGTAAACCCATCCGTACCTGGTAATATTAAATCTAGTAAAATACAATCAAAATTTTCTTTATTTAACAAATCTAAAGCCATACTACCATCATTCAAGACTGTAGTGTCTACTCCAATCTGCTTTAGCTTTAGGTCCAAAACTCTAGCTATAGCTGGTTCATCTTCTATTATTAAAACTTTGTACGCCATAGTCTTTATTTCATTTGTAATTTAATTATATCATATAATATTATTTATTACAATTGGTAATTCGATAAAGAAGGTAGTCCCCTTATTTTCTTTTGATTCAAACCAAATATCGCCCTTCATTAACTCAGTTAGTTGCTTAGCTATGTAGAGACCTAGACCATTACCATCTGTACGACTATTTTTAGCATTATCTGCTCTAAATAATCTACTGAAAATTTGTGATTGCTCAGCTTTAGGGATACCAATCCCTGTATCTGATACCTTTATCAAAATTTTATTAGTAGTTGGTATAAAGTCAGCTTTAAATTTAACCACTCCATTTACATTGCTATATTTTATAGCATTGTGTAATATATTGGCAATGATTATATCTAAATATGCTGGATCATTTTTAATCGAGTCCTTAAATAATATATCTATTTCAAAGGTTATGTTCTTAGACTTTATCTCAGACTGTAGTGTCTTTGATAATGCTGAGATATAGTCATTTAAATTTATATCTTGAATATTAAATTTCACTTTACCTAAATCAATTCTAGATAAATTTAATAATGAACTTACCAACTTTTCCATTCTATTACCTTCTACATTTATATCATATGCCGCTACTCTTACCTCTTCATCGATAGATAGATTCGATAAAATAATTTCTGAATTCCACTTAATAGATGTAATGGGAGTTCTAAGTTGATGTGATGCAAGTGAAACAAATTCTTTCTGAGCTCTCTCGGTTGTACTTTCCTGTGTAGTATCTCGAATAACAAAGACAGACCCTATTGTATTATTATTTAGTACTATAGGATTTGATATATTTTCTAAAATTATATTTTTTTTATTATCGATAGACTTATAATTAAATACACTTTTATAGCTGTGTTGTGGGTATATCTTAAATGATGTATTCTGTTTACTATTTGAATTATCTTGATCAAACTGAATATCTGGGAATATATTATAAATAAATTTACCTAGAACATCATCCCCTCTTATATCTAATATATTTTCTAACTCTCTATTTATTAAAAATATATTTCCATCTTTACTTGTCACTAGTAGACCATTTGGAATAGAGTCAATGATAGCATTTGTTTTAGCTTTTTCTAATTCTAACAATCTCTGTTGATTTTCAAGCTGATTCACTAAATTAGCTAATTTCTGCTGAGAGGCGACTAGCTCCTGATTCTGTTTAACTAGGGAACCTAATTTATTAAGATAGCTTTTAGTACTGACGGATAAATTCATTTGATTGGTAAAGGATGATTTACTCAACTGTGACAATGAATTATCCACAAACTCATTTAAAGATATAACTTGATCCTTATCTACAGAGGGTTTACTAGATAAACTAGACACTGTCTCTGAAATGATATTCAAAGTTTCGTAAACTGGCTTGATTATACCTGTATATAATGTATATGAGAAAAACCAGCCTATAATAAATAAGCCTATGATAATACCTATCAATAAATTTGTAGCTGTACCAGTGTATAGAATATTTATATCTCCTATATATTGTAGATAGGCTAGACCTACTATAATAATATATAATATGCTAGTAAACAAAAATACCAATGCTGTAAAGATACGGAACATTACTGATCTAATAAGTGGATTAGATTTCATATTCATTATTATGGTGCTATTGACTCAAAAGAATTGTTTAGACCACCTAGATTATCTTCTATCAATCTATAATTAGCACTCTCAGCACTAACCCCAGTAGGTTTTTTTGACATATTAAGCAATGTTTCAGACAATTCCAAGCTAGAAGTATCTCCTTCTGGATTAATCTGATACACTACTGTCACTGTTACTAATTTAGCATCTATAGTGGTGTCATTTTCAATACGGACTCTGCGAGTACGAACTGGATTATCTAATCTGTCTTGTGAGGCAGTAGGTGCCGGAATAAGATTCCAAATACCGTCATCAAAGGACAAGCCAAATTCTGATCCACTAGGATTATTAGTAGTATCAGCTGTATTAATTAATATAGAGTAATCTCTATCTCTAATTGACTTAAGTGCTACAATACCCTCCTGAGCCATTTCCAAAGCTTGACTTTGAGCGATACTGGATTGATTATTCCTCTGAGCTATTAACATAGCTCCAACTATACCAGCTATAGCAAGTGCTAAAATTGAACCTGCCAATAGGACTTCTATCACACTATAACCTTTTTTATATAACATATTTATTTTATATCTAATTTATAAATATATATTATCATCTTTTGGTATTTTTGACAATAAATTTACTTATTGAAAAAGAAACTAAAATTAGAATTATCATACCTATAAGGAATATAATTAATTTACCTCTAGTTTCTAAAGTCAAAGCCGATATCCCAAAAAATATACTAATTGTATACATAATAATTACTGATATCTTTTGGCTAAGTCCAGTTTGCAATAATTTATGGTGAAAATGCCTATTATCTGCTTCAAAAATAGATTTTTTATTCCAAATTCGCTGAGAAACAACCACAATAGCATCTATTATAGGGAAGGCTAAAACCAAGGCGGAAGTAGCTATCTTTCCCCCACTAATTAGAGATAAGATTGCCAACATATAGCCTAAGAACATACTACCATAAGTGCCTAAAAATATTCTAGAAGGATACCAATTAAACTTCAGGAAACCTAGATAGATAGCAATTAATATAATTGAAATAAGAGCAATATGAGGTTGGTTTACAAATAAAGTTAAAGATAATATAAATAAGGTTACAAATCCTATAACCCCTACCCCCCCAGCTAGTCCATCTATACCATCTAGCCAATTCACGATATTCATTAGTCCTACAATCCAAAATGCTGTTATAATATCTTGAGGCAAAACGATACCATAAAACTTATAACTATCTATAAACCACAAATCTCCATTTGGTAAGTTAATAGCTTGAATACCAACTCCAGACAAAATAACAATACCCGCTATCCCGAATTGCCAAATAAATTGAGTGCTCCAATGTAAATCTAATTTTTCATCTATATATCCATATATCAAGATACCAATAGCTCCTAATAACATACCCCAAAACTCATTCTGCCATGCTAATAAGTCAGTTCCTACAAGTATCAAAACTGTTAGGATGAAAATGGGAATAATCACTAACCCCCCAATTTTAGGTTTAATTCCAATATGAATATCTCTATACCTAATTTTATTATCAAAAATATGTTGTGCCCATTCTTTATTTAATAGGAATTTAAAGCTAAAGAATGTTATAAAATAAACTATAAGAAGTACTCCAATATATATCCATATATTAGATAAGTACATATTTAAGATGCTACTTTAACACGAGCAGAACGAATTAGATTCCCATTTAATTTGTATCCTACTTGCAAAACCTCTATAATAGTATTCTTTTTTGATTGATCCTGTATCTCTGTAATGTCAACAGCTTCATGTATATTAGGGTCAAATATATTACCTATAGGGTCAACAATCTCTACTCCTTCAGCTATTAGAATATCTTGTAATTGCTTATGGATATATACTACCCCTTGTACCCAATTATTATCTTGTAAATCTTTAGGTAGATGCTTTATAGCTAGTTCAAAGTTATCAAAGACTGGGATTAGATTTTCAATTAGGCCTTTATTAGCCAGCCTAATACTATCTATACTAGATTGTGTTGACTCTTTTTTGAGATTTTGATAATCTGCTTGTGCTCTTTGCCAACCTGCTAGATTATAAGCTGATTCTTCCTTGAGTTGCTCAATCAATTGATCCAAATCCATAAGTTCATTAGATTGGTTCTTGATTTCTTCAGTTTGACTATCTTTCTTCTTCATAATTATTATTGTTATTAAGCATGTATTCCACAAGAGCTATGTTTTTTGCATATTGCATACCCTTTGGACCTACTACAACTATTGTACCATCATCTGAGTCAATTGAGAACTTACCAACAATAACAGCATATTTATGCATAGATGTATGAGGACTTTCTTCTCCAATATAGAGCTTATAACTACCCTGACTTACGTCTTGACTAATCTCATCAATATGCAATTTTATTTCTTCTAAATCATCTAGGGCATTTCTAATAAATTCTACTGATGAAAAGCCAGGCTTAGTTAAAAAGCTTGAGACCCCCTCTTCAAATATTAAATCTGATGACAATTTACCCATAGCAACATTTCCTGACTCATTAGCAAATGATAATAAAAGTTTTTTTAGTTTAAGATGAAGTTCATTCATCTTACTCATATCATTTAGTAATTTATGAGTTACAGAAGCATATTGTAGTAGAATTTCTTGTCTTCCTAACAGTCTATTGACATAATATCTATAACCTTTATCTGTGGGTATTCTCCCAGAAGAGGTGTGGACCTGAGCTAAGTAACCATCTTCTTCTAATTCAGCTAATTCATTTCTAATTGTGGCACTAGAGTATGGCAATTGATATTTTCTCTGTATAATAAACGATGATACTGGTTGAGCAGTATCAATATAATCAAGAATTAAATACTCCAAAAGCTGCTCTTTTCTACTATCCATATAATTATATTATAGTATATAATCAACACTTTTTCAATATCTTAATTTAAACCTTCACCTGAATATCATTTAATGTAACTGTGATAACATCTCCTCTTTTTGTAGAGTGTATAAGAATATATTCAGCTAAATAAGTTTCTAAGATAGATGAAATTGTACGTTCTAGTTCACGAGCTCCAAAATCTGGATTATACCCTTTTTCTGCTAAATATCTGATTGCTTCATTATCCACCTCAAGTCTCACACCTCTTTCTTCATCAAAGTTTTGTATCATCCCTTCTATCATTTTGCTAGCTATCTCACTGACAGTCTCTATATCTAATGGATAGTATACTATAACATCTGTAAATCTATTGATAAATTCTGGAGCAAACTCCTTGCCTTTTATTATAGTATCTATCAACTCTGCCTTAAACACAGCTTTATCAAATTGAGGATGATCCTTAAGAAAGGATCTTAAGAATAAAGCTCCTGCATTTGAGGTAGCAATAATAATTGAGTTCCTAAAATCAGTTCTAATCCCCCTATTGTCAGTCAAAAATCCTTCATCTAAAATTTGTAAAAAGATATTCAAAACTTGCTTATGAGCTTTTTCAATCTCATCTAACAATACAAGAGAGAAAGGGCTATCCTGTATTCTCTTAGTCAGAAAGCCTTCTTGAAACTGATTGGTTTCACCAGCTGGAGCTCCTAAAATACCATATACCGAATCTTCACTTCCAAATTCATTCATATCTAGTCTAATCATTCTATCACTAGATCCAAAATAATGTTTAGCTAAAGCTTTAGCGGTTTCAGTTTTACCAACTCCAGTTGGACCTAGGAAAAGAAAAGTTCCTATTGGTTTATCCCTAGCTTTCACATCTAATTGGGCTCTTTTTAAGGAATTTACTAAGGCAGTGAGTCCCTCTGGTTGTCCTTTGATTTCAGATTGTAATTTTGATTCTAGAGATAATAAAATATCTTTTTCAGCATTTTGTAATGTGTTCACATTAATATGAACTCTCTCTGAAACAACAGTTCTAATATGACTTTCCAGCACAAATGGACTTCCATCTATATTAGCTTGATTTACAGCATCAGATAATATCTCTACTGCTTTACCAGGAAATCCACCTTTACTAACATATCTTTCGGAAAAACTCATTACGGCTCTTAATGATTGATATGTAATATATTTATTATACATACGGTACAAATCAAAAGATGTCATCATTAAAACATACATTGTATCTTCTTTAGATGCATCTTCTACTGCAATGTCTTCAAATAAACTATCAATGACCGGGAAACTTTTGATACCCATGTGATATCCCTCTGGATTATCGAGTCCAATCACATTAATACTATTTGAATTTAAAAATTTAATTATAATATTCCTAATCTCATCATCGGCTGATAAAAATAACTCTGATATATTCTCGATAACAAAAATTATATTACCTGATTTCTCTGCATAATTTAAAGCCTTTAACAAATATTGTGCTGCCTCTGGAGTCCCTGATATTAAATCAGTAGTTTTTAACTTTAATACTCGACTAAGATTTTTGTTTTTCTCTATCTGATATTGTCTAATTGTAAATGCCAAATTACTAATCAGTGATCTTTTACCAACTCCTATATCCCCTAATAAAAGTACATTGTGCCTACTAGAATTAGATAAATTAGTTAATATTCGCCTCAAAATATCTTGATGAATAATAACTCTATGAGGATCTCTATGGACTATAGACTCTGTAATATCCTCAGTGATTCTATCTAAGTCATTAGTATATCCAATTGTCCAAGAACGACCCAGTGAACCAAAACTTTTATATATCCCCTCTGGACTAAATGTAGGGACTACCTTACTATTATTATAATATAGAGCTTCCCAAGACACAATTTGTAAAAAATCTTCCTTAGATAAATCTAGCTGATCTAGTAAAGTTTTGAATATACCATCTTGTTCGAATAACAAATATAATAGAATGTGAGACCCTATATGCTTTTCTTCCCAAGATACTCTAAGATTATTAGCTTTATCTAATAAAGTATCGATTGGAATTATATTAGTATTATCCTCTAAGCCCAAATCTTTAATTTTAGCATAAAACTCATCTGGGACTAATCCCATATATGATAATATAGTTTGGCCACGAGAACTCTTACTAATTGCTTTGATTAATTGGATATAAGTAAGCTTTTTAGGAAAATATTGAACTAAATGTTGAGCTGTGTCATAGTCTAATATCTCTCCATAGTTATTTGATAATATAAAGTCATCTTTATTAGATCTTAATTTAAATACTATAAATAAATACGATATAATATATATATATATGCTTGTAAATATTAATATAAGTGTAAAAAGATAATTATCCGTACCATATCCCAATACTAATGCTACTATAATAAACAACATCCATATTAAATAACTAATGATATTAAACATGAATTTATCAAGTATATTACTAAAAAAAGTTCTGGTGTGATATATAGAGTAAAAATATTTCATAATACAAAACTACTAATAATTAATATCAAGAAAAGAACTGGATATGTCACCCATATAAAAAGTATCAGACCACCCAGGATACCTGTGAGACCTAGAATAACTATTCCTGTTAAAATAGTAAAAAACCTCACTAAAGCACCAACTACTCTAGACACCATATTAGATGTCCAAATCTCTAATATACGATTGATATCAAATCCTTTCTTTGGATAAGTATAGGATTGATTTTTCCAAGGTGAAAAAAATGTTTTGAGTAAAAAGGTAAATGAGTATATTTTACTAATAACTAAAATATATTTATATACTTGTTTTACAATTTGAATGGGAATTTCAAAAAAATACCATTTAATAAATATAGTTACTAATTTAAGATTGTATTCGGTCGTTTCAATAATCATATTATTTTCGTATTACTATAATTTGAGATAATGTAGAGCTAAGATTAATTATTAGTCTTTTAGTTTCTTTTGGTTCATTGTTAGTATTATTATCTTGGACAGTAGATTGATATATATTTGAAGTATTAGGCTTTTTATCAATACCTATAAACTCAGATTGACTCAAACTAGAGGAATTAGAAATGATAACTGGAATGTCTTTGCCAATAATAATATTCAATAGGCTCCAGTTAGAATTAATAGATAAAATAACATCCTCCTCTAACTTAAGATTTTCAATTGACAGATCCATACTTGTAGCATTGGCTTTAATATATCCTGACTTCAATTGAATATTATTTAAATCTGTTTTAATAGATGAAAAATTAGCATTCATTCTCAATTCTATTGGAATATCATTTGGTAATACTATATCTGATTGTTTCTTATAAGCACCAATACCTGGTGGAAATAATGTTTGTTCTATCTTAATATTTTCTATTTTATTCTCATCTCTATAGTTACTAGAGATGATTTTATCATAGTTAGAAAAAAAACTACTTCTAAACGTACTAGGTTCGCCTGATTTGACTGTAGCTTGCACAGCTACCAGATCAATATCTGAAAATATACTGCTAGCATCTTTGGTTGAGATTATATTAGTACCATTATTGTTTTCGATATTAGCTGAGTATACAAACATTGATGATACGGTTAGCCCTAATACTACTATAGTCATAGCGCTTCCAATAGCTAAATCTATTCCATTATTGACTCTAAATATAGATATTCCCATCATAATAATTCCAATTGACCATATAGCTCCATATGGCATCAAAATTAATAAATAATCATTCTGATATACTAAATAAAAATAAATTAATACTACAATAACTATCAATAAACCTAGATAAATTTTACTAAAATTAATCTTTATATCCAATTTCTTTGATGGTTTTTTTTCTAAGTCATTATCTATGATTACACTATGCATAAAAGTTTATTATTATTTTTTTTGTGTTATACTTTTTATGATAAATCCAAAGCTAATTATTATAATAATACTGGGATATCTCCACATTACTGGTATTAATTCCCATGGAACAATCCTTAGATATAAAGATAATATTCCGATAAAAATCAACCCTAATGCTACTATATTTGTTTTAGATAATAATGAATATTTATCTAATAATGTTGGATTATGAGGCTTTATACTATCATGTGTCATATGATAATAAAACTCTCTATCCTCTTTCTCTGCCATTTCAACTTCTGTAGGTAATATGATAGATAATGTTATATATAAAGCTAAACCAATACCCCCAGCTAAAGTTAGTAGTATAAATAAAATCCTCACTGATCCGTGATTGGTATCAATATAGTCTGCTATACCAGCAGCAACTCCAGTAAACATCTTATATTCTGTAGATTTGTATAAACCCTTCTTTTTTGATGTTTCAACCATGTAATTTGATATTAGTATATATATTAGTATTATTGTATAATATTATTATATCATACAATTCAAATTTTTATGAATAAGTGGATAACTTTTTATATATGACTATTAATTTATCTTCAATAATTAAAGACATCCCCAAAATACCTGGAGTTTATCTTTTTCTCAACCAAGAGAACAAAATTATTTATATTGGAAAAGCCATTAATCTGAATAATAGAGTTAATAGTTATTTTAGATCAAATAATTCATTGAATTTAGCAAAAAAATCAATGGTAAAAGAAATCTCCCATATAGAACTAAAACCTTGTGATGGTGAAATTGAGGCTTTAATCTTAGAATCTAATTTAATAAAAAAATATAATCCTAAATACAATGTACTACTAAAAGATGATAAAAGTTATGCATATTTAGTTTGGACAAAAGAAGATTTTTCTAGAATTTTTGTAGCTCACAAAACTTATCTTAATAATCATTCAAATAATGTAAATTTTCTAGGGCCTTTTGTAAATGCAGATGCCTTGAGGAAAACCCTAAAAATACTCAGAAAGTATTTTCCCTATCGTTCATGTAAAACTATGCCTAAATCACCATGTATTTACTATAAATTAGGTAAATGTGATGCTCCTTGTATTCAGAATATTAATAGAATAAAATATCAAGAAAAATTAAATACCATAGTTGAGATTATGAAAGGTAAATCTAAAACTATTATAAAGAACCTACATCTACAAATGCAAAGTTATTCCAAATTACAAAAATTTGAGCAAGCTCTAGAAGTAAAAAATCAAATTGAAGCTCTAGAAAAAGTATCATTACATAAAGGTATTATTCAAACTAGTACAAGCTATAAGCATAAGTATATAGAGGCTTTACAAGATACACTCAAATTAGATAAATTACCAAAAAGAATTGAAGGATATGACTCATCACATTTCCATGGAGATAAAGCGGTAGTTTCTATGGTAGTATTTGAGAATGGAAAACCTAATAAATCTCAATATCGGAAATTTAGAATTAACCAGCCTCCCGAAGGTGGCGATGATTTCTACAACCTAAATCAAGCCTTAACTCGTCGATTCAAAAGAACTGATTGGCAAATACCTGATCTAATTCTAATTGATGGAGGTAAAGGACAATTATCAACGGTAATAAAGGTACAGCAAAAAGGGAATATTGAATTTAGATCTATACCTATTATATCCCTTGCCAAAAGATTAGAAGAAATTTATATCCCTAACAAAGAAAAGCCCCTATTATTACCAAAAAACAATAAATCACTACAAATACTACAACAAATAAGAGACGAGGCTCATAGATTTGCAGTTACATATCATCGCAAACTCAGAGATAAATTACCAAAATAAAGTTAGGTAGAGGAGATATACTATATCTCTCTTTGCTGCAAAAAATAGTAGCCGCAAGGGGATTCGAACCCCTGTTTTCCCCGTGAGAGGGGGATGTCCTAGACCGGGCTAGACGATGTGGCCAATGACTTATGTATTATACAGATTTTTAGATATTTTGACAAGTTATTTACTTTTTATTTAATTTATTTCTAATAAAGGCTGGTAATTCAAAGGCATCTTCTGGATCTGCTTCTACATTCCTGATAAATTCATCTTTTTTGGACTCTACTGCTTGAAGTCGTGCTTCTTCTACTTGTTTTTTGGATTTTTCTTCATCAACTCTATTTTGTAACTCTTCTAAAGTAGGCTCTTGAATTGTATTTTTATGAGTATCATTTTGAGTTAGTTTTGAATTTTTAGCATCAAACCCTGTTGCAATAACAGTTACTTGCACTTCTCCTTCAGTAAACTTATCATTAATAACAGCTCCAAAAATAACCTGTGCATCAGGATCAATAGATTCAATAATAACATTAGCAGCATCATTAATCTCTGCCATAGATAAATCTTTCCCTCCAGTTACATTAAATAATACCCCCTTAGCACCTTTGATTGAAATATCTAATAATGGACTGTTGATTGCTATCTTAGCAGCTGTTACTGCCCTATTTTCGCCTGTAGCACTTCCAATTCCCATCAAAGCTGAACCTGCATTTTTCATAATAGCACTAACATCGGCAAAATCTACATTAACAAGCCCAGGAGTAGTAATAAGATCAGAAATACCCTGTACTCCTTGCCTCAAGACATCATCAATCATAGAGAAGGCTTCTAAAACTGGAGTATTCCTGTCAATAATATTTAGAATTTTATCATTTGGGATAGTAATAATTGTATCTACATTTTTCTTTAATTCCTCAAAAGCAGCCTCAGCAATTTTTTTTCGCTGAATCCCCTCAAACATAAATGGCTTGGTTACTACTGCCACAGTAAGGGCTCCACTCTCCTTAGCGGCCTGAGCAATTACAGGAGATGCTCCTGAGCCAGTGCCTCCCCCCATACCAGCAGTGATAAATATCATATGAGAACCATTAACTGCTTGATACACTTCTTCTTTGCTTTCCTCAGCTGCTTTTCTACCAACTTCTGGATTCATACCAGCACCTAATCCACGAGTTAAATTTTTTCCCAAATGGACTTTGTGCTCTGCTTGAGAATGATGTAAATCTTGAGCATCTGTATTTACAGCTACGAATTCTACTCCCTTAATATCTGATTCTATCATTCTCTTAAGAGCATTCCCACCGGCTCCACCAACTCCTACTACCTTAATTTTTGCAAATGTCTCTATTTCTGGATTAATTCTTGCCATATTATTATTATTCAATAATTTCTTATAATATAACCTATTTAACCAAAAAAGTCAAAGCACCGTACAAAACAAATAATATATTCCACATCCCCAATAATTGTAATTTTATCTTAAAGCACCTCTTTGAATTATAGTAAAAAAGTTACCTTTCTTCCACATCAATCATAAATACACTCCCACAAACAATCTTTATATTACTTATATACTCAAATTAATATAAGTGGTATCTAATCAAGTATAAATAACTAGATTTTATAAATATATAGTAAAAAATATTATTGAACAATAAGTTATATTGTTGGATACCTAATAATGACTATCCCTGAACCTCCATTACAACCGTGTGGTCATAAATACCACAATTGCCTCCACTTATCTATAATTTAACATAAAAGCATACCCCAATTTTTTTCAAATGATGGATATCTGTTGATATTTTAGAATATAGATTGATTGATTATTTAGACTTTATTCTTAGATGTTTAATAGTAAAAATCATCCCAATAAACAATGGGATACATATTATAAAATAAAATCCTAATATTATACTTCTACCCCCGTTAATAGACAAGTCTATTACTAAATTCCAGAGACCATGAAATACTATTCCTGCTAAGGCAAGCCAAATTCCATTAATTTTAGCATTATATTTGAAATATAATACTAACCCATATGTAAATAAGAAACTAGAGATGAGATGTATAAGTAAAGAAGTAAAGGCTCTCAGGACTAATAACTGTTGTATAGCAGCAAAATCATCTTTATAATAAGTGAGTACATAAACTAAATTCTCAATACCAGCAAACCCTAGAGCTACAGTAGCAGCATAGATAAAGGTATCGATAGGCTCATCCCATTTACTAGTACTAATAGCAAACCAATAGACGAAAGCTCCCTTAATTATTTCTTCGCTTAAAGCACCAAAAATAAATTTATTTAAATTATCTGAGGTTGGAATTAAGAAGATGTCTAACATTTCTCTACCCCAAACTGAGAATATAACTACAGGTACCGCTATAAAACTACCTAATATAAAAGCTTTTGCTATATCTGTGGCCTTTTCTTGATGGATATCTTGAGACAACACGAACCCTAACCAAGCAAAACTAGGTATATATGACAAGATTATAGTAATAATTAATGGAGTATAATTAATCATAGAAATTTTATATTATTTTCATTTGCTGATGTAGATAAACTACTTCTTCTTCTATATTAACACCAAATTCTTGAAATACTTTATCTTTGACTATTTGAATCAAATTCATTACATCCTCAAACTTCCCATCTCCAATATTAATCATATAGTTGGCATGCTTATCACTAACTTGTATTCCTCCATAACTAATACCTTTTAGACCTGCTTGTTCTATCAAATATCCACTAGGAATTATACCATTCTCATCAAATTTTGCTAAATCTGGATATTTATTATATATTTCTATATCAATCTTACCTTCATAATTCTTAAAAATACACCCTGAGCATGCGACTCCAACTGGCTGATTTTTATTTTTTGCAATAATATTATCTCGGACTTGTTTTTGACTATTCACAATATCTCCTGTTTCTAATTCAAATAATCCACCAAGAATAATATCTTTATTGCCCTCAGACTTAAAGCTACTATATCTGTATTGAAAATCTAACGCAGTAGATTCAATATCTATAATGTCTCCCTCTCTATATACTCTGACTTGCTTGAGTTTATCTTTAGTTTCTCCTCCAAAAGCTCCTGCATTACCTCTAATGGCACCTCCAACACTAGATGGGACAGATGGTGCCCATTCAATACCAGTTAAATTATTCTTATGCCCAAAAGCAGTAAGAGCTGCTAAAGATACTCCAGCTTCTGCAAATAGTTGTGTATTTTTGATATCTATAGCTTTGGTATTCATTTTAATTACCAAGCCTTCAATATCATCATCTGAGATTAATAAATTACAGCCAGCTCCAATAATCCCAATTGGAATACTTTTTGCTTGTGCAAATCTCAAAGCTGAGATAACATCATCATTATTTTCAGCAAAAACTACATATTTTGCTTTACCTCCTATTCTGAAAGTTGATAGTTTTTTTAAATCTATGTTTTCTTGTATTGTCATATCTACTAATTAATTTGAACCCCTATATACTCATCTGTTCTCAAGATACCATCTGTGACTTTATACTCCATGCCATTTTTCTCTAAATTGAAAGATGATTTATCCCAAATTACTTTTTTATCTTGAGGTAATTCTAACTTGTATTGATACTTAATTCCTAAAGTACCTGATTGTTTCTGTAAAATTAAAGAATAGATATCATGAGATTTGACATCAAATGGTAATTCATATTCCACCATAACTTGACTTGTTTCTCCTGGTTTAGTGATGACCCAACCACCTATAACTAATTTACCACTTTCCTCAAAAATATCAATATGCCAATCATCATTGTGAGATATAGTAGTATTTATAGCTTTGAGATCAGTGTCTTGCTCATATCCAGCTACTCCCTCTAATATTTGTTTTTCTCCTCTAAATGTATAGCCCGATACATTTAGAATTCTAGAACCTTTAGGAATATATGTCCTCATATAATTAATATTGTCTTTATTCCACCATTCAAATTCTGTATCCCCTCCTTTATGAACTCTACTAACTATTACCTTATTAACTACTTTACTATTTTCTTTTATTTGGGTAGATATATTTAAATTTTCTTGCATTACTCCATCTGTCTTATACCCCCCAATATTACTATGCACAATAGATAGATAATCCTTAGTAGTATCATATAGTTGACCTCCTAAATTATATTTAGCGACCATGTCTTGTAATTTTGGATCTAAAAAATATAATAATATTTGCTTTTCTTGAAATGAATTATTTAATGCTTCTATAATTTTTTGATATTGGCTAGCATCTGATGATATTAATTCATTGATTAATATTGGAGCTAAATCTGCTATAAATTGTTTGGGTTTGTTTTCAACTTTATTATAAGCTACTCCTGTCTGATATTGAGTTATTTTGACGAAATTATCTGAATTAATGGTGATTCCATATTCTTCTAAAACAATAGGTCCTGTAATCAGAAGTAATCTTTCTATAACTGTAGGTGTTAAAGAAATAATTCCATCTGGGGTAGCTCCACCTGTTTTTTCATAAAATGAAATAATTTTTCTAGCACTTGTTGGAAAATCAGCAAACCAATTGGAATCTCTGAGATACCAGCGAGTAGTCAATTCTTGTAATGGTTCTGGAGCTAGAATATTTTTTGATAATTGTCCATCTGGATTATATATTTCTTTAATATCAAGTTTTTTTACTACACCTCTATCAATATTCATCATCCCGAAGCTACCAATAAACCCTCCTGTAGCTCTTAGTTCCTGATTATTCTGAAATATAAAAACATATCTTTTTACAATATCACTGCCTACAAAATTAAGGAATAGATCAATATAAGGTTCAGAATCTAGCATAGCTTGTCTTAATTTTGGAATATCTTGATTTAATTGTCTTAATACAATTCCCGCATAACCTGGAATAAAAGTAATAGGTAATTTCTCAAGATTTGTATGTAATTCATCTAATACTGGGATTAATTTGAGATTTAAATCTTTAATTGTTTTCATACCATCAACTACGGTAACTTGCTTGGTATTATCAAAAGGGTTGATTTCTTTAGTCATAAATGGCTCAATAGCTTGGGACAACTCACCTGTTATAGCAATTACTTCCGATATATTGGAAGTAATATCACTACTATTTTGTATCATAGATAATCCAGGCAAAACAGATAATAGTATATTTAGATTGCCTTGTATAGAAGCTATGTCTTCTGCACTCTGATTAATCCCATTAGATATCTCCCCAAGTGATGTAGCTAATGTATCAAAATTTGTATTTATAGGAGATTTCAATAAACTATTACTAGCAGCAGCTTGTAGTAGTAAATTATCTTTTACCCTAATACCATTATTAGCCATATGAAGAGATGGGATAGTCATTGTCATTACAAGACATATTGATAAGAACACTATCATTGAAGTCTTAACTGAATCAATAGTGTGTGTATTAATAAAAAATAATTGTCTTATATTATTAATAAATTTGGGTTTATTATAGATATATTTCTTATCTTGAACAGGTGTAAAATCTATTCTAGGAGGAGCCTCCATATATGATTGTAATATTATGTCATCCTCATCTTCTTGCAGGGGTTCATCATTTAATGGCAAATTAAAATCTAATAGTTCTATATCTTTAATATAGTCTCCATTACTCTCTTCTAATGTTACAGGTATGTCAAAGCTATCACGAGAATTAGAATCCTGTTGTATATAATTATTATAATTAATAGATGTTTTTTCTTCTCTCGACTGGATATTTCTATTTTTTAAGTCTATAGTCGATGAGATTTTTTTTATCATATAAGAATATTTATATCTTATTCCTATTATATAATTTTTTTGTATTTTCTGCCATATCAGCCCAAGAGTATTTATTCAAAATATCTTGATGATATTTCTTCTGTAATTCTCTTTTGTTATTATCTAAAATAAAATTATATAATACCTCCTGCATATTATCTTTTGATTTAGGATCAAAATATTCTATATGGTCCCCAAAAATCTCAGGCAAACAGGTGGCATTAGAGATAACTATTGGAGCTCCAAGAGCAATAGCTTCCAATGGAGGTAGGCCGAAACCTTCATATAAGGATGGGAATACATAAAATAAACTATGTTCATATAAAGATATAAGCTCCTCATCAGGAACATAGCCTGTAAAGATAACTGACTTTTCTAAATACAAATCTTTTACCTGTTTGATAATATTTTCAAAAAAATAATCTGTTTTTCCTACTAAAACTAATTTCAAATCTTTATCAATCTCTTTTTTTTGTTTTAAATTACAAAATACATCTATTAGTACATCTATATTTTTATGTGGATACACATTCCCTACATACAATATATATTTATTAGGCTTAATATGAAAGCGTTTAAAATTAAATTCTTGAGCATTTAATGGATTGAATTTTTCTAAATCTACTCCCTCATAAATCATTGGTATTTTACTACCTTGTATATGAAAATGTTTCATAATTGATTTTTTGGTATATTCAGATATAGTAATAACTTTTTTTGCTGTGTATACAGCATTCATTATTACCAATCTATAAACCATATTTTTCATCCAATACACAATAGTATTCAACCTCGAGGCCTTACGAGTTGGATACTCTAATAAAATCAAATCGTGAATAGTTACAAAATATAGTTTTCTATACAATATTGGTACATTAAAATGCAAAAAATGTACTAAATCTAATTTATATGTGTTCAGAATATTAGGAAATATAATTTGTTCTTGCCAAGAATACCAAGGGATATTAGCTAATACTTTATGAAAATTAGGATTCTTGGGATTATATTCTTCAAAATTATGTTTATTTAGAAAAATATAATATTGATTATTATGATCAATTTTCTCTAATTCCTCAACTAACTTTTGTGTATATCTACCCAAACCCTTACCACTAGTACCAAAAAATCTTGCGTCTATACCTATTTTCATAGCATTATATCTTATTCTCTATTAAATCTTGTATAAAGTCATTAGCATCTTTATTATTACTTCTATAAATTATAATATCAGGAAAATCTAAGCTCAATATTTTATGATATATAATCTCTACTAACTTGGCAATATAATCAATATCTTGATCTGTAATTATCAAGTCAAGAGAAATATACTCGCCTTCTATAGTAGGCTCCAAAAAATCAATTCTACCCTGTATAGGTTTGTCCTGATATTGTCCTGATAACTTCAATAATAAAGCATAGAACCACAGTTGTCTTTTAAAAGCATCTAGCTTATTTACTTTAGCTTTATTATTCCAATTTAAAACTGGGGTCCCTGTTTTGAAATCTACAACAGTATAATGATCAGGATACTCTTCTATCCTATCTATCACTCCCGTTAAAGGAACTCCCTCATATTCCAGAAATAGTGGTCCTACATTATACTCAGATTGATGTGGGATTAAAAACTTATCTCTTTTAGCTAATATTAAACTAGGTAATTGATCTTGTAATTTATTTAATACTAAATCTGTATCCTCCACACTTAATGCTTCCTGGTATAATGACTTGATTGCAAAGTTTGTTATATCATCTAATTCAGGGTATATATTCTGAGACTGTAATTGTATAGATATATAATGGAATACTTTATGTATAATATTTCCATAAGTCATTGCTGGATTATTTATAGATGGAAATCGTAATAATACCGATTCTAAAACACTTAATGGTCCACCATATTCTATATCTACAAATTTATTAATATGCGAGGCACTTAATTTATAATTTTGCACTACGCCCTCTAAAAATAAAATTTCTTGTTTATAGAGAGATGCTGGTTGTATAGACTTGAGAATACCTTGAGTTAAATCTTTATAATTTATATCTGGTACAGGATTAGTATCTAAGAAATCTAAATATGGCAAAGCTTGTCTTTCTTTACCCTTATCATCATATAAATGACTGGTAATAAATAAATTGACCTTAGATCTTGTTAATGCAACAAATAATAATCTTAAAAAATCATCTTCTGAGTCCTGACGGGGTATAATTGGTAAGTTTACAGCAAATGGATATGGGAAAGCTACTCCTTTATTGCTCCAACCCTGAGCATGAGCTCCGATCACAAATACTGTCTCAAATTCCAAACCCTTAACTTTATGTGCTGTCATTAATTTGACTGTATGTTTACCACTATTAAGTGCTAAATTTACCATCATTCCACCTTGATTTTGATATGCCTGAATTGTATTTAAACCATCTAATAGAGTAATCCTTTTTCCTTTTTTGTATGATGTTATATTATGAATAAAAGCTTCAATTTTTGCTAGATTAGAAATATAAGTATTTTGATCTAATTCGAAAGCATTGTTCCCAAAATAATATTGGTGAAATTTTGAATTAATATCCACACTCCCATCGATTGACCCTATAAGTTTAAATATAATGACTTCAATAGTCTCATACTCAGATAAAATAGCTAAGTTCAAAAATAATTTACCTATCTCCTGTAGAGATGCTTCACTTGAGTTATATAATCTTTCAATATATGTTTGTGTATAGTCTCTTGTTTGAAAAAACTGCCAAGTATGTAATCTATCTATGCCCCAAAATGGATAGCTCAAAATTTCTGGTAATAAATTATTTTGGGGAGATTGAGTGGGAGTTAGAGAGTATATAAACTTAAGCATTACCACTAATTGATTGATGATAGTTTCATTCAGTAGATTATATTGTTTCTCATAATCAATGGGTAAATCATATTTAGAAAGAAAAGGTACTATTGATTCCAAAGCTTTATGATTCCTAGCTATAATTGCAATTTCAGACAAA
>Ga0136656_1000115_pt1 | contig 24058 bp, 18 predicted proteins | sample CPBDNA_9_FD_94862 | JGI IMG/M metagenome (GOLD analysis project Ga0136656, IMG submission 94862) | Freshwater to marine salinity gradient microbial communities from Chesapeake Bay, USA - CPBay_Sum_15_0.8_DNA (version 2) | ecosystem: Environmental > Aquatic > Marine > Coastal | place: USA...
TTATTACGTCTATCTATAAACATGAAGTAACCAGGCGAATTGCTACCATTGCTTCCATTAACTTCCGACATTATAGGAAGTGTTAATACTGTATTTTCAAAACCTATACTATTAAACAATGTATCTACGTAAGTTTTACTCACGTAATCAGGTACTCTTATAAGATATTCTTTTAGTTCAGATTGAGGCGTCTCGAATGATGTAACAGCCTCTGCTGCTGTTACATCCCAGCACGATAAACTTTCACCAAACGAAATTGTTGTTGGGTAAATAATACTATCTTCAAGATATTTGATTATATATACATAATCGCTCGATGACAAATTAGGTATACTAAAGGTATTGGTTCCTGTTGTACCGTAATATGTGCTAATTGCAGCTGATAATTCTGGATAATCGACACCGTTTAATGTTCTTCCATCACATATAAAATATCCATATGGAACTTCATATGCTGAAACTTCATTACCTATACTTCCACCCGAACCATATTGAAGAATTGTACCTACTGGCACCTGATTTCCTGAAAGAACAAGATATTGTGTAATTGAATTGCCTGGTTTCCACGATATAGTACCATTACCATCGGTTACCATTGAGTATCCGTTAGGCCCATCAAACTGAGGTAAATTATAAGCAGTAGCACCTCCAACATTACCAAATTTTAATGTTGCAGGAATGCGTAAAAATGTACTATTGCGTGTGGTAATGGTATCAAACTCCTGAGCTGCGGTTGTTTGAATTGTGGTACCGCTTTTCTCAAGCCCGACACCAGCTACACCATCATCAATTTGAGCGGCACTAATAGTATTTACTTGTAATACATTTTTTGTACCATTATATGCTTCTAACTTTATTGTGGTGCCATCTACTCTATTAGCTGCTGCACCTAAAAATACAGTCCAATTAGAAATATCTGCTGGGTTATCGGTTGTTAAGCGGTATAGTGCACCTGCATCCGCATCAAATGCTAAATCACCAATAACAGCCTGTGTATATTGGTTCGGGCTGACGCTACCGTAAAATAAATTATATGATACAGGATTACCGCCAGAAGTTGCTCCATCACCTATAAATAATCGCGTTGTATCTACAGCATATCCTAGCTCACCTTCGGAGAGTACAATATTTCGACGTTCAATATCTGAACCACGCCTAATTAATAACTTTAATAGTGTTGATTGTGTAAGTGTTATTTGGTTTGCACCGTTACTCATGTCATTATTTAATGCATGAGATTAAATTTACACTGTTAAAGTATCAAATGTAAGTTCTTGTATTTCTGCTGGAACATTAAAGACTGGAATTGCCTTTTTACCGATAGGACTGCCAAAATCAACCATTAAAAATCCGCCCGATGATAATGTGAATACCTGTGAGTCAGACGAAATACCACCAGTTGCTGTAGCAGTTATTACTTGATATGTAGTTTCGTAGTGTGGCGGAGGTGCAATTGAAACAGATGGCGCAACTGTATACCCGTCGCCTGAAAATGTTACTATAATGGATATAACCTCGCCATCTATAACACTCGCTACAGCTGTTGCTGTAGTTCCACCACCTGTTGGACCATCTATAGTTACAACAGGTGCTTCAACGTAACCTGCTCCTACAAAATCAGGCCCGTCAATTAAACTTATACCGCTAAGCCCGACATCTAAAATTGCTTCAGCGCCTGTTGCTGCTTGGTAGTTTACAAATCCGGTAAAGGTAGCATCATTTGAGCTTAGTGGAATTTTGGTTGCATTGTAGAGGCTTTTTAGTGTCAATTTGCCACCATCAGTTAATTCTAAGCTCTCGCTGTGTGACTTAACACTTACTTGTACACCATTTCCGCCTTGAAGACCGCTACCAAATGCAGAACTATCTAGTCTACCTGCAGTAAAGCGACCAGACGTAACAGCAGATGCATCTATTACACCAACAGTAAGCTTATTACTATTATTAATAACAATAGATGTATTATCTACATTTACGTGTAATTGTCCATCAGCTGAGCCTGATAAGCCAGCGCTCGCAATGCTTGTTGAACTAAAATTATCCTTGTCTATGCGCCCAAGAATACTACTTGCATACACTGCGCTTACTGCAAGTTGATTAGCTCCATTTATAACAATTGTTGTCCTATCAACATTTGCACTCAACCCACTCGTTTCATTAAGCGCTAAACCACCCTGTGAGTATACAATTGAACCTAGCTGATTAACACCTACACCACCATCTTTTATTTTTAATATGTTTGTCGATGCTGCATATTCTAGCGTCGAATCATCTACCTCTGCACTAATTTGCTTCCATGCAGATAATTGAGAGCTATTTGTACCGGTTAACTGATATACGAGATTGTTTTCATATACTATATCACCTGTCTGCGCATTTAGTGTTGTTTTATTTGATACTGGTGTAAAGTTTTTAGAACCAACTACAATACCTCCTGTTGTTGATCCGTCTCCAATAAACAATCTCTTATAATCTGTAGTAAATCCGGGTTCACCCTGATCTAATACAACTTGTTGACGCTGCGCATCAGTGCCGCGACGAACTTTCATTTTTACAATTTCTATATCTGCCATTGTATTAAGGAGTGTAATAAGTGTTAATTGAGTTTGTTGAAACAAATCCACCATAACACGGGCCGCCATAAGCACCAAAATGTGTTTGTGTAAATGTGGAGGAGTTTATTTCTTTAAATTTGTCAAAATTACTATTAAAAAATTCTGTCAACCAATTCGAGTTGCTCGAGCCGAGACCAGATGTACTACAGTTAGTATAGATAGCTTGATCAGATCTTATACCTTGATATATTGTATTTGCAATATCATATGAATCATAATCATAATCACTATTCACTGTTTTAATTGCGTAGTTTCTATTATAGCTATAAAAATGCCCATAATACAACCTATTTGCATAATAGAGATAAACACTATAAGATAAAAAATCAGCCCACGATTCACCACTAGTCGAGACTTTTAATTGTGTCGTCACACCGTCAACTGTAATAGTGCGCTCTGATGAAGACCCACCGTTACGGCAAACATGCCACATAAATGTACCAGCGATAATTGCATTGTATTTATTAGATGCCATATATGCTGGTGTAATGGTGCGAGTTTTGGTTCCTGTATTGCCGTTGCAGGATTCTGATGCAAAAGCATACTCATACTCAAAGTTATTAAATTGAAGCGGTACTGTTGTTGTAGCAGCAGAAATTTTACTATTACCAACACACAACACTCCTATTTCACCGTCTTCATATTCAATTATCTGATCAGTATTTGATGAATAAAATGCTCTTATAATTACATAATCTTTGTCTTGCGATTTTACGTTCGCACGCAAACCATCCACATTTGTAGAAGTATCTACAGTTGCGCCACAATTTGTAACATAATATGGGTTATTATATTTTGTATTAAAGGTTAGTTTAAAGAGCCCAGAACCAACCTTTTCCACCTTTTCAATATTATATGAAGCTACTATCACTATATCAATTGTTAGTGATCCCTGAAGCACAGAGCCGGTACGGTTAGCAAATGTAAATTCATTACCAGATGATGTTTGAACAACATATGTACCGTTAAGGTCAGATTCAGTAGCATTTTTTACAGTTATAATTTGTCCTGCTTCTATAGTACTACCAAACAACACACATGAAACAACCAGGCTAGTAGAAGTATATGTACATTGTCTATCTTGACCGTTAAATTTTGCCCAAGATATTAAATTGTTGCCGCCAGTAATATTAGTAACCAGTCCCTTTGAATTTACAGTAATGTTCTCCACACTACTATATGTTCCAGCCGGACTTGGCACTAAATCTATTAGAGCTCTACTTGTCATTTGACCGAATACAACAGATTTGTTTCCATCTGATATAAGAGGAAAATATGCACCAGATAGGCTGTCTGTTTCTGTATACTTTAATTCACCAGCTGACAATTGACGAGAAATTGAAAATCCGCCCGAAATAGCACCACCATTTCCGCTTAATCCTAAACTCAGTGAAGATTGCTGTCCACCACCATCGTACACATCTACTGTGCCTGTCGATGGTAATGATTCACCTTGTGCATGCAAGACACCCTTATATGTATCTTTTACAAGCTTATCTGTAAGTGTTACTGTTCCCATTAAGTGTATTTATTGCGTATTATGTTAAATCGATTGTTTGTGAACCAGTACTTGAAAAAAGAGTGTTATTTTTCTTTGTCTTTATTGCGTTTATTAATTTATACTGAATATCGTAAATCGATTTAAAACACCTATTTAAAACAGCAGGGTTACTAGCATGTTCATTTTCATGAATTAAAAAATTATAGTCCGTACTAGTAGAAATATCACTGAATTCCTGCTCATTTAGAACTTCAGTTCCTTTATATACAAGATTATTAAGATAGTCATATTCAGCAATATATTTTTTTGATATTTGACGTGCAAGTGTTAATATATTAAATGTTGTTTTATATAGTTCTTTATTGATAGCAATGCCAGATATCATTTCATCATTGGCTACATTAGCCTCTAAAATATTATACACAGGTAAGTTTGAAGTTCCTAAAACAGAATTAAAAACATTGCGTTCATTATAATGAAGAATTTTATTAAAATTATACGATGTTGTACCCGCTAATACAAATATATCTTCTCTACTATCAGCATCATAAGAAAAAGAAAATAGTGATTGTACCTTTGTGTTTTCAGCCACCGATGCATCACCCTCATTCCAAAACCACGACGCCTCATTGTATTTGGATGTTTCATAATTCCAAATATGTGTTGTATTAGCTCCCCCCTTATAAAACAGCCATTTACCAATTGTTTTATCAGGCTTGGTTATAAATTTTTTATATACACCCGTATTAGTATACATATAAAAAATATTTGAATCGGTTTTCGAGAATACCACACCCCTAATATACTCATTTGATGTAAGTATATCTTTCAGTATGTATGTCTCTTTTATCTTGAGATTTCTATCACATATCCACAACTCATTGCTACCTAAAGTTTTATTTTCTATAAAGACATAAACATATTTGTTTATGTTATTATATCCAAAAGCACGTGCCGCAATAGTTTGCTTTCTTGTAAAAAATATTGTAGTAATATATGATAAATTAAAATCATAAATCTTTATACATTTATTGCCGCTATCATGAACAAATACTCTATCTATTTCTTTATTAGCAAATATCTTTTGCGGTCCACTAAATTTTGTTCTTGCTAAACCTGTTCCTGTGCCACCAATCGTTTTTATAAGCTGTTTTCTATTTTGAATCGTCTTATCATCAATAATGTACCCCGAAACATCGTACTTGTAAACTAAATTTGTCGCTGAATCACATAAAAATATGTGATTGGAATCATAGCTTATACTAGTGAGTGATTTATAAGTCAAATCGGTATTTTCATCAACATATTGTGTTGATTTAATAATAGAAATATCTGAAAAATCACTAGCACTAGAAATAGTTGAAAAATTGGTCGGCGATATACCCATAAAGACATAATTATCACTTTTAGTTTTTACACCTATACCGTCAATAATATCTGACATTTCACTATAACCGATTGTAGATAGTGAATTAAACGTTATACTACTGTACTCCGTCTGTGGTACCCATTGCAATTTATTTGAAATTCTATCAACACCCGCTGCATAATTATATCCGTTAGGAATATCATTGCTTGCTAAAAACGATTGCGAGTATATGTACAGTGTATTATTATAAAGTTTTTGTAATCTGTCATTTATTAGACGTGAAGAAAGTAGATCATTTGTATGAATCGCAATATGTTGGTCATAATTAAAAGGTAAAATTGAAATATCATCAATTAATCTATCGCGAAAAAAATCAGATAATACTATATTGGAAAAAAATCTATTAGTTACTGTAAGCGGCGCGTTTTTATTATCAATATTTTTACCCGCATATACATCAGTATTATCAGTAAAATAGAAACCTGTATACGATTCGCCAGATAATGTAAAATCATTACCTGCTGTATAACCGACTTTTACGCTGTAGTAATCAAGCACAAAAATATTTAATCAAAATCTACAAATTCAACATCTAAAATATTAATGTTGATTGGTAAAACTTCTTTTATATCCTGCGTTATTTGTGTTTTCAGATCTTCCTTTAACTCACCATTAATAAGTGCAGCATTTTTTATATTAATTTTAATGCTGTTACTCTTATATCCAGGTGTACCCCATTCAAAAAAGTGCTTAATTATATCAAGATTATTTCTTTGTCCACACGGCAAATGAAAAGTTAGCAGTGTGGGCGGAGATTTTTTCATATAAAGCAATCTAATATCGTTATTTGTTAGTGCCTTACTAAAAATATATGGTTGTTCTATTGATATATTAGATGCAAAGAATTTATTTGGTTGTTGTAAGTATTGTGACAGTGTAATTCCATTAAAAAACTGTGTCGCTCCAAAAACTATCGCACTTGTTAGTATATCTAACTGTTCAAATTTACCCTGTCCAATATTTACATCGTATTTTTTATTGCCATCAACAAAAACACTTACATTTCCTTGAAGACCGTCAATTCTTATTGCAAAATGATGAGCGCCAGGTACAAAATTCTTTTTATAAAGTTGATAAGTATATGCTGTATAATCAAGATTATTGTATTTGTTTGGTAATTTTAAATTAAATGTAATATAATCCGCACTACTACTATAATTTTGTTTTATATATTTAACATTAGTGAGATCGTTAATAGCTCCACTATACTTTGCGGGTGTATAAACAGTATTTACTATAGTACCTGTATTGCTATTAATTTTAGAAACGTATATTTGTTCATCTCCGTTAATAGATTGAAGTATTAGCGACTCTTTTCTTACATTCTCGTCATATTCGTAGTGATAACCGAGCGATACTCCGCTTAAGCTAGTTGAACTAAGTGAATTTTTAAGTGATGTGTTGTAGATTAACTGCCTATCACTATTATATTTTACTAATTTATACGATCCATATAATATATATATATTATCATCAATATCTATTACAAAATCGTTAATATTATCAAATCCTGTACTTGATGAAAGGGTCTTAAACATTGTAAAACTATCACCTGTTTTATAATTACTGTACACAAGCTGATTATCATTATAAAGCGTTACAACTGCATCGTCTTTATAAGTGTATGTTTTTGACCCAATAAATCCTGTTATTTCACCATTAACGTACATAATAGTACTTGAAGCACTATTCAATATCTGTGTTGAAATTGTTTCAGTCAATGTATCGAAAAGTGTCACAGTGTACCTGTCACTATGTAACAGATATAATATATTATTATGTACAGTTGCGTCAATAACATCAATATTCAGTATTTGTTTATCAGTAATACTGCAGTTACTATCTAATTTATATATATCACCATTTGTAGTAATGGAAAAAAACGTATCTAGTGCGCCCTGATATGCAATAATATGAGAACCGCTCAGCGGAGTAGAATTAATTAAATTTAAATCACTATTATATGCATAAAGTGTTGATGCACTTTGAACTATTATTTGAGGAGTTACAGCCCTATCATTTATAACACCAAAGCCTATATTATTGTAATTTCCCAATATCTGATATCCATGTGGCTCATTCCAGTTGTTACTATTAAGCCAAAAAGATAATGTTACTTGAGAGTTAGCATTTATATCACTATAGTTTTCGACTACACTGTAATGCTTTCCATCACAATCGTATGTGTTGCTTGTATTTTCTTTAACATCACCATAGTAAGTAGTCCATTCTAATGAACTCAATATTAAAAATTTAGTATATGACTGTAATTTTTGCTCTATTCTCTTTTCACCTACACGGTAATAGATGTATTCTTTATTTGGCTCAAAAACCACATCACTTTTTTTATCAAAAAAATCATATGTTAAGTTATTGGATTGGAGATATGTATTGACAAAATCTACATAGTTGGGATGGTCACTATTTACCGCTTTTGCTGCATCAAGTGGAGTGATTTTATTATTATTATAATATCTATCTACCCATATATTGTTTATTTCTCCCGCAGAAAGCCACGTACATAGATATTGGCCATTTTTGCCTTGAGCGTAATTTTTTTCTGCAAAAATTTGATCTGAAGTATACGGAGAATCACCTGCATATGCTCCATTTGCAGCAATCGTCGTGTCATTTATGTTAATTTGTGTATAAGGATATAAACTTTCTGATGTTTTAAAAACACTGTAACTATCAGGTTGAGCAATATAATCGTTTGAATAAAAGGTATAATTTATATGTATAGAATCATTTCCCTTTTCTTGATCATTACCTGTAAAAAGTGCATTATATTGCCTGTTTGCAACACTTGGCTCACTATTGCGTAAATCTGTATAGTTTGATTTATTTGTGGTGTTTGTTAGTGTGTGTTGATTCTTTAAAATAATTGGCTTTGTCGGAATACTATGATTTGATACGTTGTGATATTGAGATAAAAATAGTATGTTACTTTTTAAATCAAAAATAGAATTACTCTCATCTATTTTTAAAGCATTAATATCATCTGTATCATATGTAGCCCACGATGTATTAATTTTTTGTATAGCCTTTGTTGGGTTGACGCGAATTTTAAACGAAAATCGACTAAAATTAAAATAACTGGTCGTGTTGCTGGCTGATAATAATTGTAATGCACTACTATCTTCACCTGATATTCCTAATATATATGTGCTGTTAATTTGCGGCTTTATAAAAAATATTTGCCCCGATGCTTCATCAAGTACATAATAAAACACCGTTTCATCAATATAATTAAATTTTAAATTATTGAATGTTTTATATTTTAGCGGATCTGATACAAATGCAATTTGATTAGAAGTATTTGCTGCAAGATAGTAATCAGCATTATTATAGTTATAATTAATTCTTGCGTGTTTATTATCTAATATTTCTATGTTAAAGTATCGTTGTGCATCAAAAGAGATATTCTCTTTTGTTATCATTTGATGTGAGGTTAAAAATTCAAATGTTTCTGAATCTGTTTCACGATCATTATTAAAATATAAAAATTTTGTTTCACCGTCTATCTCGCCGTTTAGTGAGATAGCTAAATAAGTAGCAATTGTTCTTTTTTTCTGTTCCTCTAATATGTTTAGTGCGAAAACATCTTCTGATAGGGTATTATTAGAAAGAATTATTGAGCTGTAATTGTTTGAACGGATATCACATACATTATAAAATCCTGGATGTAAAAACGCATTAATACCTTCAACTGTTATTAATTTATCGCCTATAATCGAAAAATCAGTATCAGTCTGGTATTCACAGCTTAAGCTGCGAGTAAAATTAGCATAATCGAGGACCTGCATGCTTATATTTAAGCATTATTTAAAACATCAGGCCACAGTTCTTTTAATTTTTGAATATTCGATGGCAATTTTGTCTTTGTTATATCGCGCAATTTGTTTTTCTTCGCAACAATTTTTTTCTGCTCCTTTACATCGCCTGATTCAAGAGCTCTGATAAAATCTCTATCAAGTGCACTCATTATAGGTGCGCGTGCTACCCTAAATTGATTTCGCTTTAGCTCTTTAGCTTTTTTTATGTCGATCTTTACACTACCATTTGATAGTGTCCAACAGTTGCGAAAAAAAGGATCTGGCAATTTTTCATTATCGATAATATACCACTCACATCCCTCTGGCACGTCTTTTTTGCCAAGATCTTCCAATGTGCCCCTCCATTCCGGTGAAGGCATGAGAGTTGCAACAGTTCCTTTATAATTATATACAATAATTTTCATAATTAATATCCAAATGCTACGATGTGTACACTTTCGACAGGTCTATTACTTCCATTTTCATATTCTGTCTCTACGATTACGTGATCCGTACTAACTTTCGAAGGATTTACACCAACGAAAATACCTACATTCGGTGGTTCTCCCGAATATAGAGCGTCACCTGCATTTCCCACCACAACATAATTAACCGTGTCAAATGACTGCGCCCAGTTAATTCGAAACATACCTTGACCCTCCACAGCAACACTACTCACATTAAAGCTTGCACTTATTCCAGCTGTTCCTGTTGTTCCTCGACCATTAAAGCGTACCCATGCTTTTGCAACCTGTGGGCCGTAAAATGTACCAGCGCTAAGTACACTTGCTGTTAAATTTCCAGTAACTGTTCCACCAGTAAGTGGAAGATAAGCACCGTCTCCAACTAAATTATCGACATATTGTTTTGTAACAGCTTCGAGTGCACTTACTGGATCGCCTGAAAGTGATAAAGGACCAACTAGTGCGCCACCACTAAGTGATAAAAAATTATTATCAACATATCCTTTTGCGGCAGCCTCATAATCATCAACTGGCGTTACGGTATATAATGATAATGGACCGGTCATCGTGCCACCTGCTAGAGGTACAAATCCATCTACATATCCTTTTGCAGCAGCTTCATAATCGTCGCTTGGTGTTACAGTATATAGAGACAGCGGCCCTGTCATTGTGTCGCCTGTTTCTTTTATAAAATTATATTCCGCACTTGCACTTGTATATAGTGTTTCAAAAGTCACTTTTTTAGTGTAACCATCTCCACCCACTTGATCAAGCATAAAGACATCAGTGTTATTCAAGGATATTGCAGGAGGCAAATCGTCTATTGATATAGGAATATAAATGCTTTCAGGCATAATTATATTTATGTGGTTGGTTGTGGAACTATAACACCGCCCTGTTTTGGTGCGATTAAGAAATTACTTAGTGTCTTTACACCAATTGCTGTAATATTTTGTGTTACTGTTTCTGCAGAAGTAATAGGTGGAAATTGAGTGCGACTTAATAACATATTAAAAGCGCTCCCATCTTTTGTTGTTGCAACGGCAAATATATCGTTCGTTGATACAGGAACTATTTGAGTTGTATTGTAGTGAATGTATTGAATGCTATCGTAGTAAGAGCTTTGCAGTAGGTTAATTGGAATATTAAATATACCTTTTCTATTTGATGTGTAGGTTAGCGCAAACGATGCTGTAATACTATCACTATAAGTGTTTCCTGTTTTTTGATATTCGTGTGAAAAAGTTTGCGGTGTGCTGTAAACCTTTCCTGTATTAGCGACTTTGATTATATCGTAATTTACAAGAGAGACGTTGACATTTAGCGAGCTACTATACGTGCTTCCATCGCCAAAAACACCCTCAACAACAATAACGGGGTCATTTTCCTCATCAACACTCGTTAAATCAAAAACAACTACATCACCATCACGTATATCAATTGACGGATAATTAATTGTGTAGTCGCCTGCTGATCTATTAGCGGAAAAGTCTACTGTAATTGTATTGCTCATTAGTTAAAAAAGACAAAATTGTTATTTTGAATTGCCGTGGTTTGTGTTGTGCTGAGATATGTAAAGTCACTGAGAGCGCTTAACGGGTAATAAAAATTGTATGTAATTGGCGTTGTACTTTGTTTGTATACAGCAATCTGATCTGAATCGATTATAACAGTGTCATTATAATAATTAAACCAAATAGAAAAAGTATAACACATGTTATTTAAATCAGTACCCGTCCATAACAAATTAAATTTATCGTTATATTCTGCATACGATATTCTTACATCATCTATACCCAATATATTCACACCTGTAAGGCCGCTAGCAAAAGTTGCTGTAAGTGAATCTGTAATTGTAAGTGGATATTTTTGCTCAAGTGTGTTATTATTTGTGTTATACTTATAAATTTTTGGAATAAATGTTTTAACATTACTTGCAGAAAGCGTACTCAATAATGTAATAGTGCTAAACCACACATCACTTGTCTCTTCAATTAAAAATTGATTAGATCTTCTTGAGAAATTAGATGGAACATGTTCAATATAATTATTTCTCGTACCAGGTTTAGTAAATGCTCCTGCATTATTGATAAGTATTTTATCAAATACTGTATAATTTGTAGTATTAATAATAATTGAATCAAAGTAAACATTTGCTGTTAGAATATTATTGCTGTAAAGTTCATCTTTAACTGCTTGCGGATATTTTGAGAATGTTGCCGATAATGACGCTGATAACGTGCCTACTGTATTTGTCGCTACATTTTTTACAAGTAATATACCCTCCATTCTATTAATTTCGTTAATAGTATCATCACCTGTTAGTGTTTCTGTAGCGAGTACTGTTACACAATCATCATTAACCGCATCAATATAATTTGTAATAGCACTGCCATAATAATTATCTGGCGCAACTGTGCACTTCAAATTAAATAATCTGCCATCAAATAAACGGGAATTACTACTGGATAGTGTTACAAATGCAGTAAAATCGCCACTTAATTTGGCAGGTGTCATTGAATATGTCGCGCTAATAGCTGCATCACATAATGTATTATAATAAACAGGTGTATCTACGCTCCACAAATTACTATCTGATGAAAAATCAAGAATTGTTTCATCACCTGCTGTAAAAAAACCACCATCACGTATTATGCATTTATATGATGTTTGTATAGTACAATCAATATATGGTATAAATTCTCTAAAGTATATTGTATAAAAAGAACTCGACAGAGTAAACATATTCGCACTTGTGGTGGTATATCCTGTGCTGTACGAGCCTTCACCTGGCGGAAATAATTCGACTGTTTGTGAAGTTAATCCCGTCCGAATAGATCCATCATAGTTAGTACCTGTCGTAGAATAATTAAACGAGTAAGATTCGTAAGGATCAAAAAAACTGTAACCATCAATAACTATACACTGCCCCTGAAACACATTACTATTCGTTTGTGTTTTATTATATCGCTGAATTTGCTTTATAACACCATATTCATTTCCATAAACATCTTGAGCATAGCTTGAAAAAGAGCCGCGATCAAAAACGCGCATAAGATGCGGATCAAATGATGATAAATTTATTTTTGTTGTATTTGTATAGAGTGGTTCTGAAAAATAAGCAAAATAGTTCTGAAAGTGGTCATTATTTATAATCTGACCATACGCTATCCCCTTATCAATTTTATTAACATTAACACCTCCATCTATAATATGAATGAGTGGATATTCAAAATTGCCATTATAAAAATTTGATACGTTACCGTAAATTGCAGGATCTGGAAATATGTATATTTTATCTGGTTCAATCAGATCTTTATCAACTATGTAGTGGCTTTTGGCGTTATTAAACTGTATTATACTTCTCTTAGATGGCTTAAAAAATAGACCAATTTGCTGAAGAGATATTAACTGATCCTCGGGTATAGATGCGGTTGTTACAAATCGCTTATTAAGTAAATTTCCACTTGGATTAGCTGCTTTAAATAGGCTTCCAGATACAAACTGATTTATGCTATTTGATGATAAAAAATAAAAATCAGCACCTATATATTTTTCAATTAATTGTTTTTTGAGAGATTGAGTCCCTGAAAGTTCATTAATAAAGCTATCTATATTCTGTTGCAAACTTTGTACGTCACATGCTTCAGTTTGTGCTTTATCTATAAGCAGTTTGGGATTTATTTTTAGCCCCTCACCTATTTCTTTTAAGTAGAATGAACTAGTAGCAACTTGATTTAAAATAGTATTGTCAAAATCAAGAAATAAAGAAGCAGAAATAGGATTTGTGTTACTTGTTAAATATTTTTTTCTCTTTTCATTTTCAATACCTAACGTTTGTGGTGAAATTTCCTGCTCTACATCGAAATAATCATTATATTCATCGTAGTACTCTACAATATTAATACTTAATGCGCTTGCAACATGATTTAACGTGCCCTGTACTTGCACATCTGTTGAAATATTAATATAGTCGGTAATGATCTGAAAAACCGCTCTTTCAATCGAGAAAGCCGATCCTTTAACCTTTATTTCTTGCACACGGTTTTTTAAACTATCACGCTTTTTTGCATAAAATAAGCAAATTTCTTTTAGTTTTTGCGCATAAAATGGTACTGCTATTGATAAATCTGACGGATTATCATAATCAAGATTAGAAAGAAAACGTCTTTCTTCAGCGGTTGTATAGTTAAATGCAACATCCTTTAGCAATTCAATATATCTTGTTTTTATTTCATCTTCTGCTTCTGATACTTCAAGATTTTTTAAACGATGCCAGTCATGTATATACTGATTGTACGAAACAGTGAACAATTCAGGAGTGGTTGTAAGTTTTGCATGTTTAAGAAATTCAAAAAATGTAAATGGTGTAAAGTTATCCAATGCAGTAGATGTATTGGATGAGCTTGTAATGGATTGATCAATGTCGATCGAACCAGCACTAAAAACATTGTTTGACATTGATATTATTTATGTAGAGTGCTTATAAAGTGACATAAATAAGTGTATGGTGAGTTTTGAAGAATTTTTCTACGAGCAGACATTTGATCGTCAGTCATTTACTGCTGCAAATACCCCCGGATATAATAATTCTAGTCATATTCGTGATAATAGACTGACCAATCCAACGGGCAATAGAACTGGCAGCAAAAATAATCCCGGTGCTACTAACACAGTCTCGCAGAGCAATATTAACACATCTACACAAACAAAAAATAAAATAGATAGAGTGACACAAAATCCAGCATCTGAAGAAATTTTAGGTGATATGGATATACAAGAAATTCAAAATACAAACGGAATTGATCTCAATGGAATTAATGACAATGAACCTGTTCAAGTCAATTCTAAACTTCCAGTAGCTGTTGTACGTACTCTAAATCCGGCTAATAATCAGCCGGTCTATAAGCTTATACATTATAAATCTGTACAATGAGTTCTTATTACCAAGTTCAAACGTACCCTGTTCCAGGATGCGGTAGTAATTATTATTCCGGTGCTAATAATAATAATTTGGATTGTACTGTAAATGTAAATGATAACAACACACTTAATTCGGAAAAAGAGCTTATCTCGAATACTATCTTAGAAGCAATTAACAGGTATGGTATACCTGTAAGTTATTATGTTCATACATATAATCTTTCAAGCGCTGATAACATATATGGAGAAGATCCAACAAGTACGTTTTTTGGTCCGACCAATGTAATAATGTATATTCAACTTGATGAATCTTCTGTTACTTTAAAGCGGTTTGGATTCGATAGTGGAGACGAACTGACCGCATACGTGCACATCAGTGCATATCAAAACACATTCTCACCACTTTCAGTTTACCCCACACTAGCACAAGCTGTGGAACCTAAAGCTGGTGATGTATTTCAACTAACACAATACGGTGTGGATAGGCCGGGCGATAGAAATGGTAAGTTTTTTGAGATTACTGAGCGTGTTGATCAAGATATAAGTAATAATTTAAATATACTCGGTGGACATTATATGTGGAAGTTGAGAGCACGTCGTATGGATTATAGTTTCGAGCCTGGCCTTTCAGGGGAAGCAGGAAAAGATCAAGTATTTGAAAATTCATTTAACGGTCTTTTAAGTAGCGGCCAACAGGCAGAATCTGATTCAAAAGCATATCCTGGAAATATTGATGAAATTAGTGCGCAAACAGTTTTTGATCAAAGTATTTATAACACTGGAATTTATGGAGATTATGACTATTGATTTCTGTAATGTATAGAATATATTTTTAAATGGTTACTTTTAGAGAAGAAGATCACAAGTATTTTAATGAGCACGGTGTTGAATATATAAGCACCACTACTTTTTTAAATAAATTTAAAAAGCCGTTCGATACAGAATATCACGCCGCGCGTGTTGCAAAAAATAAAGATACTACTCCAGAAGCCGTAAAAGCAGCATGGAAGCAGTTAACAGTTGATGCACAAGAAAAAGGCAAGAGTGCGCATAAAGCAATGGAAAATTATATCAAATATGGTGAAACAGATACAGACTATCTTGATCTTATTAAAGGTCTCAATAGATCGATTGAAAACTACACATATACTGAAAAACACGCAGAGAGTCTATTATGGAATGACAACGCTCGTATAGCGGGTACAGCTGATATTATACTTGAAAACAAAGACACATTCTATATTCTCGATTTTAAGACAAATAAGCGGTTTAATTTTAGAAATAGATACGGTGAACGATTACTACCACCACTCGATCATCTTGATTATTGTGAATTCACCATATACACACTTCAGCTTTCCCTGTATGCGTATATGAAGCAGGAATTAACAGGAAAACATTGTGGTGGTATGAAAATTTTATATTTGTCTCAAAATTCTTTTGAGAAAAGTAGATATTGGAGAGATATAAATATATTTTATTGTCGTGAAACTATTGAAAATCTACTCAAACAACGAAAAGCAGAACTAATAAATGCAAATACATAAACTTGCAGAGGAGCGATTCTCTCCAGAAGCTGTTAATAATTTCTGGAATATCATAACGCATATTAATTGGAACGAAGAATCGTCCACACAGATTGTAAAGACGGAGTTAATGAAACTTTTAACACCGAATACAGCAGAACAGATGAGGCGAATTTGTTTTTTCTATGCATATGCACTAACTGGTGCATATGTCGACTATTGTAAGTCTGTAGAGGAAGAATATAATACTCGAGAGGTTGAATGTGCGTCAAGTAATGTTATATCAGGCGGCAAATATCATTATGATGAGTATCTCGCTAATCCACGATACATGAAAACTGATATCGATAACATTTCTTTAACGGATAATGTGCTACTCAGCATACCGTCCGAAGATGATTATTATGCTATGTAATTAATTTCTAATAGTTTCAGACAAAAAAAGAGCTGTGAAATTCACAGCTCTTTTTTTTGTTTTTTTTTTGATTATACTTAATCAAACATTCCGTGGCCTGTTTTAAGATTGCCGACTTTATTATCTTTGCCGGTCATATCTTTGCCCTTATGTGGCTTTGGCTGTGGCTCTACATCAACTTTTGCTTGACCTGAAGCCTTACCTCTTGAGTTAAGTGCAGCTTTCATGTTGCCTTTACTCATCATTTTTGTGCCTTTACCCTTTTCGATTGCTTTTGGTTCTGGCTGTACTTCAACATTTTCGCCGAAATTGTCCTCACCTTCATCTTCGAAATCATCATCGATATCAGCGCCAAGATCTTCTGCACCTAATTCTTCATCACTAAATTCATCTTCCTCGCCCATGTCCATATCTGAATCAAGTGCAGACATAAGAACATCGTGAAGCTGTTGTGCTACGTCTCGTGGAAGTGTAAAAGTAACGTCACCCTCCATATCTTCACCTTCATCGGTATCGATATCAAGAGCTTCAAGGTCATCTGATTCACCGCCCATAGGGTCAGGAGAAATATCAGCAGGGTTGTCCATTACTTCTTCGTATAATGTATCGAAAGCAGATTTTTTAATCATATACTTATTTAGAGCTGTGTTTGTGACTTTTTCGACTCCGAGAGAAAATTTTTCAGGTTTATACAGGTTGTCCTTCTTTTTTTTCATTTTAAGTGGATCAATCATTTTTATCTCACCAGGACCACCACTTGAATCAAAGTCCATCGGCTCTGTTGTAGGTAGTGGCTTTCCACCCTTACCCTTTTTGAGTTTTAAGCTTACGTTTCTGGTCTTTTTGCGCATATTACTTATTTAGTCTTATGTAATAAATAACTACATGGCAAAAAGAAGTAGAGAATTTTATTTAGGTAATCCTAATCTACCCACAAGCACTGCAACGTATGAATATACGCCGAAGATGATTAAAGATCTTCAAAAGTGTGCAAATAATCTATTATTCTTCGCAGAGAATTTTTTCTATATAATCGACCCTGATAAGGGCCGCACTTTAATTAAATTATACAAATATCAAAAAGAAGCTCTTCGAATGATGAGAGACAATCGATATAATATTTTGTTAGCATCCCGACAACTCGGCAAAACCGTAATGTTAACAATATACGCACTCTGGACAGCTTGTTTTAATATTGATCAGAATATAATGATTGTTGCTAATAAGGAGAGCACAGCAATTGAAATTTTTAGACGTGTTAGATTAGCATATGAACAGCTTCCAAATTATATTAAGCCTGGTGTGGTTGAATATGGAAAGACGAGCATGATTTTAGATAATGGATCTAGAATAGGTATATCTACAACAACTGGATCTGCTGCTCGTGGTCAAGCGCTCAATGTTCTTTTGCTTGATGAGCTTGCATTTATTGAACCTGCATCAATTATGGAAGATTTTTGGCGCTCGGTATGGCCAACAATTTCACGTTCAAAATTCTCTAAAGTATTAATTGCTTCAACACCAAATGGCACTGAAAATTTATTTTATAAATTATACGACGGCTCACAAAAAGGTGAAAATGGATTTGCGTCAATGACAATTCCGTGGGACCAGGTGCCGGGAAGAGATGAAAAGTGGAAGCAATCACAAATTAAGGCATTAGGTAGTGTTGAAGCGTTCGAACAAGAGTTTAATTGCGTCGTGGGCGAAACTGACATTAGTGTAATAAATACAGATAATGATTACACTGAAACAATGCAAATTAAAGAAGCGTACAAAAGGCTGGAACTCGGGAAAGTATCGTAAAGATCCTAAAAAGAATCAAATAGCGATTCAAAAATATAAAAAGACACTTGCTTTAAAAGGTATTACTAGATCTAGTATAACTAAGAGTAGCTATATAAAAGAACAACTAACAATCGACAATGCAAGTGTGTATGCGCTTGAAGAGACTATTGATAAACTAACATATACTTATACTAATTTTTTTGGTAGATCTGGCAACCGCAAATTAAAAAAGTACGACATCTCATTGTTCAAAAGTCTATCACACCATACGAGCAGATATAATGTATATTTTAGTAACGGTAAAGTTCCCTTTAGCTGTCAGTTACTAATTATAGGCAAGTATGGCTGTAAACCACCCAAATCAATTTTTTGTTATTGTGGAAAAAGGATTTGCTATAATAAAGTCACACAACAATTCAATCATAACTCAATATGTAGAGAGTGTGGTATTCCTATGAATAGCAAGAAATATTTTATGCACCGGTATGGTGACATATGGGAGGAAGAATACGAAAAATATTTTAAGCGGCCCTACATGCAGAAGATTATGTCTGCGCGTGGTCGCCGCGCAGTTCAAGTTCGTAGAGAGCGTGGTGATATAGGATTGGTAGCTAAAGGTAAATATGAAAAGGTAATATTAGATCATATTGAACAAAAGCATCAGATTAAAATAGATAGAAATTTTACTGTCGAAGGATTTTATCCTGATGGGTACTGTCACGAAACAAATACAATTTACGAAGTATATGAGCCTTATCATAATTATAGAGTAGAGAAAGACAATGTACGCCAGAAAATTATAACTGACGCATTAAATTGTAATTTTATTATAATACGTCACGAATCAAAATTTGATATAAATAAAATAAAAATTGATGAATTTTATAGAAAATAAGAAATATAAAATACTAACACCTACCGGGTATCAGTTTTTTGATGGTATACGCAAAACAGAAAAAGATTGTGTTGAGATAACCACAGACATGTATACACTTTCTTGCAGTACAGATCACTTGGTGTTTATTAGTGACGAAATATATAAGCCTGTAAGTCAACTGTTTATTGGTGAGCCTATTTTAGATAGAGAAGGAAAGAAGACGTATGTAACGAGTATACGCCGAATAGGAAAGTTAGAGGTATATGATGCAGTAAATGTTGCAAGTGGTTCAAAGTATTATACAGGTGATATTTTATCGCATAACTGCCAGTTCCACCATAAAGGAGAAGCATCAATCGATGTAGAGTTATTTGAAGAATTTAAAAAGCATTGTAGAGAGCCAGAATTTGAACTTGAACAGGACATATATAAAATATGGGCACCACCATCCGAAGATAAGATATATGTTGTGGGTGTCGATATTTCTGAAGGTGTTGGACAGAATTATTCTGTCATACAAGTGTTAGATATAACTGATCTTACAACTATAGAGCAAGTTGCTGTATATAGAAATAATGTAATTGATCCTTCTAACTTTACAACAAAGCTCAACGAGGTTTTGCAGCAGTGGGGAAAACCGCTAGTTATAATTGAGCGTAATAATTGTGGTTCTCAGGTTGTTGATAATTTACGTAATATGCATCAGTATGAAAATATTGTAAGCTACGGTGCTGCACTTGCAGGCAGAAAAAAGAATTTACTTGGAGCTGTTGCACATACAAATACTAAGGGACGCGGTGTTTTGAATATGCGGTATTGGGTTAATACATTAAAAGCAGTACGCTTTAATGATATTCAAACATTAATGGAGATGAAGGATTTTGTTCGCAAGCCTAATGGAACATGGAGTGCGCGTGGTACTGTAACTGATGACAGTGTGATGGCTTTAATGTGGGCGCTTGTTATACTTGATAACGATGTACAGTGGGGTGTTACCAACGAATATTTTGAAGTAATTGATATTGATGAAAATGGTAAACCTAAACAATTGAAGCCACTAGATTACGGACTCAAATACTTTACAAGAAGTCAGAATAAAACATATGATCTATTTAAGGAAACACTAAACGCAGCAAAATTTGAAGATGGATCTGTATTACCTCTTGTTTTTGGCAGCACAACACAATTAAATGATGATATGGCGGATTTAGAGCTTCAGGGATGGAAATTATTATGATGTTACTGGATTGCTAATAAATAATAGAAGTGAACGTACAAGCACCATTCAATAAGACACGTGTAGATAAGTTTGTTTTAGTAATGAACCTACCTACCGCACTAAAAAAAATCAATTCAAAAAGAGAGAGTACAAATAAAACAATATCACTCGATTCACTTCAATTTTCGCTCTACAAAACTATTGTGCCTGAAATTGTAGTGCCGGCGGTAGAAACACGTTATACTGGCGGTAATATCTATATATCATCTCACAACAGACCGTCTCACCCGCCAATATCAGTAGGGTTTAATATAGATAATAGATTTAATAACTACTGGACAATTTATCAGTGGCTTAATTTAATGCGCGATGAAAAAGAAGGTGTCTATGGTATAGTAAACTCCAGACAATTAGCAGATCCTGAAGTTGATCTATCAGATTACGCAACTACCTTTAACTTATATGCAAAAGATGAATTCAATGAAAATATTATTAGATTTGATTATCACCGTGCATTTCCAACAAAGTTAGGTGCAATTAATTGGGATTATCAAGATAGTAAAGAGGTAGCGTGCTCATTTGAGTTTGTGTTTTCTAATATCACAGCTGAACTAATCACATAATTAAAACTCATTTAAAATTTCTACTTGATTTCCTATAAATACACTTATGGCATCTAGAATTATAAACTCACCAGGAGTGCAGATAAATGAAATTGATGAAACTGCAATTCAATCTAACGTTTTTGGCACTGATATCTTTATTTCAGGTTTTGCTAATAAGGGACCAACAGATGAAATAATCACAATTTCATCTCAATCAGAATTTTTACAGGTGTATGGCGCACCAACCAACGCCGCAGAGAGATATTTTTATCACTCTACTGTTCCTCTCTTTAATACTGGTGCTACAATATTAACATCTCGTTTACCTTATGGTAGTGGAAATGGAGATGGTTTTGGATCGTATTATAGTGCGGTAGTCTTTCCAGTCGTTGCTGTTTCGGGCAATCCAGCCAACATTAATCTCGCTGATTTTACAGCAACAGCTACCGCTAATATACCACTCACTTATACAGGTGGTGTATCTTCTGTAACAGTAGTGCTCTCTGGTTTGTATTATACAACTGAACCTGCAGTTTCAGCATCAGCACCAGAAAATCCTGGAACAACAGCAGAATTTACAGCAAATATAACAAATACCGGTGTAGTATCATCACTTACTATAACAGAACAAGGCTCCGGTTATACATCCGCTCCAACAATAACAATTGCTGCACCAAGTCTTACTAACATTGGCGGTGTTATTGACACACTTAATTCAACAAGTGTAGATTCATATGTTTTTGGCAAACCTATTCACTTCGCCCTAACAAGAGCTCAGTACTTATCATGCATTAACGGTGAAGCTTTTTCCTGGTCAAACAGTGTTGTTAATAATTTAACCGCAAATGCTATTACTGGTATCGGTGATTTTGGTAATGCGGGTATGATTATTTACAATGATGCGCAAACTACCATCAACGATCGCTATGAAGGATATTATATTGGTGCAATTGACAATACAAATAATAATCCAGCTACACAATTTGACGGTATAATCACATCAAACACAGTAAACACAACACCAGCACCTGGAAATGTTGATACATACACTGCAATTCCTAATGCTCGCTTAAACTTTGCTTTATCAGGCTCTAATAGTGCTAATGGAACACTCTCTCAAGCACTTGAAAATATTGCTTCCTTCAATATCGCGACACAGCAGTTTAACGATTATGTAAATCTAGGCGTGTTTAAGCTCAGACAGTCAATATACTCACCAGATACGGTTAAACTTGATTATCTTCTTGAAGAAAGATTTACAAACAGCCTTGATTATTATCGTCAACGTACACCAGAGAATGGTGGTCCAATCACATCTGCTTATATTGAATCAGATGTTGAAAATAAATCGAGAAACATTAAGGTTGTTATTAACGACTACATTTCTAACAGATTATCATCAACATGGCTTGATAGTAATGGTGTTCCATCTAAGAGTGTACGCTTTCTTTCACACCAACTCGAAGATCAACTAAACACACTCACCACATTCCAACAAGTTTCAAGTACTATTGGAATAAATGCAGGTGCATTTAGTAGTGCTAAGACAGCTCTCAACAGTCAATATGCAGATACACTTGTTCCACTTGGAACGTATGTTGATCCAACTCCTACTACAAAAGATATTGGTAGTGTGCCTAATAAACTAACACGCATTCTTCAACTCGTAGAAAATGACGAGTTGTACGATATTGATATTTCTGTTGAAGCGGGGTTAGGTACCATTTACGCAACAGCAAGTGCAAATAGTACATCATATTATGATGATACTCTTGTAAACTCTGGACTTACAACAGGACTTAATGCGCTTGCTACAACACTTAACTACTCTGCACCAACTAATGATGCATATGACTTGAGAGGCAATTATAATACTATCTTCTCTATCTTCAATAACTTTGCTGCAGACAGAAAAGACCATATCTTTATTGCTGATCCAATCAGACACATTTTAGTCACTGGACATAATACAAAAGTATTGTCTGATAGCAATAAAACTTGGTCGCAACACGTATTTTCACCACTTAGACACCAGCTTGAACTTGCAAATACAAGTTATGCAGCTGTTTATGCTAACTGGGCACGTGTAAATGATCCATTTACTCAAACAAATGTATGGGTACCATTTTCTGGATTTGTTGCAGCGAATTATGCAAAATCAGACAGAGATTCTGCTTATTGGTCTGCTCCTGCTGGATTTGACCGCGGTGTAGTGCAGGGTGTTGATGATATTGCAATTTCACCAAATCAAAAACAGCGTGATGATCTTTACAAGTTCAATCTCAATCCTATTTCACAGTTTGTACGAGATGGTATTGTAATCTACGGTCAAAAGACATTGAATCGCATTCCAAGTGCATTTGATAGAGTTAATGTTCGTAGATTGTTCTTATTGCTTGAAAAGCAAACTAAGGCAATTGCTCGCTATTATGTATTTGAACCAAACACACTCTACACACGCACGAGACTGGTAGATGATTTGACACCAATATTTGAAGCAGCAAAAAGCAATTCAGTTACACAAGGTATATATGATTATTACATTGTATGTGATGATCGCAATAATACACCAGCTGTTATTGATGCAAATGAATTAGTTGTAGATATCTATATTAAGCCAGTACGTACAGCAGAGTTTATCTTGGTAAACTTTATCGCAACACGTACAAGTGCTAATTTCTCGGAAATTCTACGATAATTTAAGCAACAGTATATATCTAAAAAAAGAGACGACTAGGAATAGTCGTCTCTTTTTTGGAAAAAGTACTTATCAAAAACCTGTCTGGGATTTTCTAAAGAATCTTCAAATACATCTATCAATTCTTTCGGTATATTTGAATTAGATTTAAATTTTTCGATAGAAAGTGCAATAGACGCTAAA